>Ga0208297_1000253_pt1 | contig 134552 bp, 115 predicted proteins | sample LMS_cellobiose_e_FD_187367 | JGI IMG/M metagenome (GOLD analysis project Ga0208297, IMG submission 187367) | Rumen-fistulated moose microbial communities from Alaska, USA - LMS_cellobiose_enrichment (SPAdes) (version 2) | ecosystem: Host-associated > Mammals > Digestive system > Stomach >...
AAGTAAAATATGCCGTGGTTATAGCGGTGAGGATCCACCTCTTCCCATTCCGAACAGAGAAGTTAAGCTCACTTGCGCTGATGGTACTGCCACACCAGGTGGGAGAGTAAGTAGCCGCGGTTCTTCGAGACCCCGAGTCCAGCGATGGACCCGGGGTCTTTTGTATCTATATTTTTTGTATATTTGCATATATGAATAACGCAAAGCCTGAGGTTCCCAGCGTGCTTAAGAGGCTGGGAGAAAAAATGCGGGAGTCACTGGTTTCGGTCATGCCGGTGACGGTGTTGGTGCTTCTACTCTCACTGACGCCTTGGCTGGATATATCGTCGCATGACATGTGTGTGTTTATCGGCGGTGCCATTTTCCTGATTGCCGGAATAAGCCTTTTCAACCTTGGTGCCGACATGGCCATGACCCCTATGGGGCAGTACATCGGCGAAGGCCTTATGCGTTCCAAGAAGATGACTATCCTTCTGTCCGTTGCGTTTGTGATGGGTCTTCTCATCACCGTGGCCGAACCCGATCTTTCCGTTCTGGCTTCACAGGTGAGCTCTATCATGAACGGAACGACACTTATCGTCACCGTGGGCGTAGGAGTCGGTCTCATGCTCATGTTCGGCGTTATGAAGATACTCCATCATGGAGACCTTACCGGCATACTCCTTTACTGTTACTTGCTTCTGTTCTGCCTTGCGGCGCTTCTGATGGACAATGACGAAATGTGGCCGCTGCTGTCTCTGAGCTTCGACTCCGGCGGAGTTACCACAGGTCCTATCACCGTTCCCTTCATCATGGCCCTTGGCGTTGGCATAGCCCTTTCCGTGGGCGGACGCGGGGCCAGCGAGAACAGCTTCGGCCTCATTGCACTGTGCTCTGTGGGCCCGGTGGCTGCGGTTCTTGTCCTTTCCATGATGTCAAAGGGCACCCTGGACTATCCCATGCCGGATTATTCCATGGATTCGATTCTTTCCGGAGGCGTGTGGCATATCCTGCTCCATACCATGAAGGATGTGGGACAGTCGCTCATACTTGTAGTGATATTCTTCTTCGTGCTCCAGTCGCTTGTCATCAAGCTTCCGCGCACCAAGATCATGCAGATACTCGTGGGCATCATCTACACTTTTGTGGGTCTTGTCCTTTTCCTCGCCGCCGTACAGATGTCCTTCATGCCTGTCGGATACAAGATAGGAGTGAGCCTTGCCGGCGCACATCCGGTGGTCATTATAGGATTTGCGTTCATTGTCGGCATGGTGGTGGTCCTTGCCGAGCCTGCCGTCCATGTGCTTAACAACCAGGTGAATGAAATTACCGGCGGGGAGGTGAGCCGCAAGCAGATGATGACGGCCCTTTCCATCGGCGTGGGCGTGTCCATCGGCCTTTCAGTCATTAGGATTTACGGTGGTTTCTCCCTCTTGTATTACCTTATTCCCGGTTATGCCATTTCCCTTGGCCTATCGTTCCTTGTACCAAGGCTTTATACCGCCATTGCATTTGACTCGGGCGGTGTTGCCAGCGGCCCTCTTACCTCCAGTTTTATCCTGCCGATGGTGATTGGCGCCTGCGTGACGCTGCGCGGAACATCGGATGTCATGGAACTTGCGTTCGGCGTGGTTGCGATGGTAGCCATGACCCCTCTTATCACCATCCAGTGCCTGGGCTTCAAGGCCGTCCTCACCGCACGGCACAGACGCAATATGGCATTCAAGCGCATCCTTGCGGCCGATGAAGACCCTATCATTTACTTTGATTGAAAGCCATGTCAGAATCAAGAAATATAGCCCCAATGAAGCTGGAAGTTGTCGTGGCCATCGTCCATGACAACAAGAAGGCGTATTATTCGAGCCTCATCCAGGCGCGGCAGGCCAATATCCAGTTAACCGTCCCGTGCAAGGGAACTTCGCATTTCATGTTCGGTTACCTGGGTCTTAACGAGAAGCCCAAGACACTTATCGCCAGCGTAGTAAGGGAAGACCAGTCACAGGAGCTAATTGATATCCTGAACGAGAATTTCCAGAAGGGGAAAGACTACAAGGGCGTGGCCTTCACCGTCCCCTTCAGCAGCATGATAGGCACCCTGGCCTACGGTTTTTTAAGCAATGAAAAAATAGTCAAGGAGGAAGCATAATGGAAGACACAAACAAATATGAACTTGTAGTCTGCATCGTAAATGCCGGTTATTCTGAGAACGTAATGGCTGCAGCCCGCTCAGCCGGGGCCCGCGGCGGAACCATCATCCGTGGCCGCGGCTCTGCAAACCCCGAGGCCGAAGAGTTTTTCAACATCAGCATCCAGCCGGAAAAGGAAGTCGTGCTCATCATTGTGAAGGATTCTATCAAAGATGATATCCTGAAGACCGTGTATAAGAACTGCGGCCTTTCTACCGAGGGGCTTGGAATAGTGTTTTCTGTCCCCGTGAGCAAAACCACCTTTTCGTTGTGAATGAAAAACGCGCCTTGAGATTGCTTTCTTGAGTACGGTTTAGGTTCATTCTTCACTACTTACAATCCTGCTTCGGATTCCGGGCAGGATATGCTCCAACTCATCCAGCGTTTGATGTATGCTGTATCCCTGCCGAATGGCCAGGAATACAGTATCGTCTCCTGCAATGGTTCCCATAACGGGGGCCGACGGGTGCCCGTCCAAATAAGACCCAAGTGCCGGGGCAAAACCCACTTGGGTCTTGATGACTGCGAGGGGTACGGAAAATTCTATGCTTATTATGCTTCCCGTCAGACTGGACGGGAAGCTTCGTTTTTGGTGGTTCTTTTTCAAGCTGTAGCCTTTTCCCGGAACTTTCTCAATATTCAAGGTCTTGAGGTCGCGTGACAGGGTGGCCTGAGTGGCGGAAATGCCGCGAAGGCTTAATTTGTCAAGAAACTCTTCCTGGCTATATATGGCTTCCTGATCGATGATTTCCAGGATGGCTTGTTGGCGGATGTGTGTATGTTGCATATACGGTATTTTGTTATGCAAAGATAGTGAATATTTATGAATATTTGTGCATATTTTAATAATTTATGCAAAAAATTCTTAAAAAGTTTGGAAGAATAATTTATTCTTGATTACTTTGTGCCCCTAATTAGATTAGTAAGGTATTCAAAACTATTCACAATGAAAGGTATCAAGACTTTATTAGCAGTCCTGTTCCTTGCCGTGAGCCTTTCTGTCGACGCGCAGAATATCACGGTAAAAGGAACGGTAACGGATGCCCAGACAGGCGATCCGGTCCCCGGTGCCGCCGTTGTCGTGAGCGGCACCGCATCAGGTGTTGTCACCGCGTTTGACGGCACCTACTCCATTACCGTCGCTTCAGACGGAATCCTTATCTTCTCCTCCATCGGCTATGAAAACATGGAGGTCCCGGTGCAGGGCAAGAAAACTCTGAACGTCGAACTATCCCAAAGTGCCGAATACATAGACGAGACCATCGTGGTTGCGTACGGAACGGCAAAGAAGAGCGCCTATTCCGGTTCGGCCACCATGGTGCGTTCAGAGGAGCTGGCCCAGAAGCCTGTGGCTTCCGTAGAACAGGCCCTGCAGGGGAAGGTGGCAGGTTTGCAGGTTACCACTGCTTCCGGTCAGCCCGGCGCCGCTTCGTCTTTCCGTATCCGCGGAACCGGTACTCTCAATGCGTCGGCGGAGCCGCTGTATGTGATTGACGGTGTCGCCACCACAAGCGCCAGCTATTCACAGAATGCTTCATCGGCCAATACCACTACCAGTATCCTGTCCACCATCAATCCTCAGGACATCGAGTCCATCACGGTGCTGAAGGATGCCGCAGCCGCTTCCCTGTACGGCTCACGCGCCGCCAACGGTGTGGTTATCATTACCACCAAGGGAGGCAAGGCTGGTACGGGCCATGTGAACTTCAATGCCCAGGTGGGTGTGGCGACTGTCGGCAAACAGTACCAGATGGCCAACTCTGCCGATTACTACAAGCTCACCTACATGGCGTTTCTTGCCGCAGGTGATGATATGGCTACGGCCAACCAGAAGGCCCAGGGCCTGACTACCTGGAATCCTTTCAACGTGGCCAATCCTTTTGACGCCAGCGGCAACCTCGTGTCCGGCGCCAAGACCATCATCGACACCGACTGGCAGAAGGAAGTGTTCTCCCCGGCGGTCACCCAGGACTATAGCGTGAGTTATTCCGGCGGCTCGGACAAGGTGAACTACTTCGTGTCTGGCGGCTACTTCGACCAGAAGGGAACCAGCCCCACCGCCCGCTATACCCGTTACTCCGGCAAGGCCACAGTAGACGCCCAGGTAAATGACTGGTTCAAGGGCGGCGCCAATGTGCTGTTCTCCTATGCCACCCAGAATTCAGAAGTGTCCCAGAGTGCCGGCGCTTCCCCGCTTTACAATGCCCTCACCTTCCCCAACGCCGTTCCGGTGTACAAGGTGGACGCAAACGGAAACTATGAACTGGATGCCAATGGCGAGAAGCAGTTCAACTGGACCAATCCCGTGTCCAGGGACTTCAATCCGCTGGCCATCCCTTATATGAACATCAATACTGCCAATACGGCCCGTCTGTTCGCCTCCATGTACGCAGAAATCAAGTTCGCCGAAGGGCTCACCGCCAAGACGGTCTTCAGTCCGGACTACGTGTCGGTTTACGACACCAGCTACTGGAACAAGTATCACGGTGACGGTCCCGCTTACGGCGGCCGTGGTACCAAGGCACAGACTTCCGATTTGATGTTCACCAGCACCACCACACTGAATTTCAACAAGACCTTCGCCGGGAAGCACAACGTCTCTGCCATGGCCGGTTACGAGTATTGGCAGAGCACTCGCAATATCTTCGACGGAACCGCAACTGGTTTTGCCTTCGATTTCATGACGGAGCTTGCCGGCGCCGGCAGTGTCCAGTCGCTCACCTCTTACTATACAGAGGCCGCTCTCATGTCTTATCTGGGCCATGCAGAGTACAACTACGCAGAGAAGTATTTCGCTTCCGCTTCCTTCCGTAGGGACGGGTCCTCAGTCTTCGGGGCCGACAACAAGTGGGGAAACTTCTATAGCGTGGGTGCTTCCTGGCGTGCCAAGCAGGAAGATTTCTTCAATGACATAGACTGGCTGAGCGATCTCAAATTCCGCGTGAGCTACGGCACTTCCGGTAACAACGCCGGCCTGGGCCGCTACCAGGCCCTGGGCCTGTGGGTGGCCAGTGACAGCTACCTCTACGGAACCAACAGCGGCCTGGGCCACGAAAGCCTTTCCAATCCTGAACTTGGCTGGGAAAAGCAGAAGATGCTCAACGTGGGTGTGGACTTCGGCTTCCTGAAAAACAGGATAAGCGGCTCAGTAGAGTTCTTCAACAAGACTTCTGACGACCTCTTGTACGAGTTCCCGCTCCCTTCTTCTCATGGTGTCAGCGGTTTCTACAGCCAGGTGACTTCCGTGATGATGAACCTGGCAAAGGTGAAGAACCAGGGTGTGGAAATTGTCCTGAATGCCGTACCGGTACAGACCAAAGACTTCACCTGGGACGTGAGCTTCAACTTCTCCTCCAATGCCGACAAGATTCTTGACCTGGCCGGTGATGACGACATTACCATGTCCGACACCAAGAAAATCTGGAAAGTAGGCGAGAGCCAGTACGAGTTCTACATGCCCACCTGGCTTGGTGTGGACAAGACTACCGGCGCCCCGCTCTGGAAAGCCGGCGATGGAACGACCTCCGACTACTCCCTTGCCGATTATGACCTGCAGGGCCGCGCCACGCCCTGGGGATTCGGCGCCCTCACCAACAACCTCAACTGGAAAGGCCTGAACTTCTCCTTCATGTTCTACTACAACCTGGGCGGCAAAGTGTATGACAGCCTGTATGCTTCCATCATGCACGACGGTAACGACCCCGGCAAGAACCTCCATGTGGACGCATTGAAGGCCTGGACTCCTGACAATACCGATACCGATGTGCCGGCTTACATCAACGCTAACGACAACCAGTCCAACTCTCCGTCTACGCGTTTCCTCTATGATGCCACTTACATCAAACTCAAGAACATAAACCTTTCATACTCGCTACCCAAGAATATCGTAAAGAAAATAGGGGCAATCTCCAATGTGCGCATCTATGCCAACGTGGACAACGTGTTCACCATATTCAAGGACAAGGGCTACAAGGGATATGACGACTTGGACATCTTCGGCATCGGTGGTTATGACGCATACGCCAATTACATTCCGCTCAGCCGGACTTATACTATGGGTGTGAATATCACTTTTTAATTTGACAGGATTATGAAAAAGACTTTATATATTGCGTTCATTGCCCTTTTGGGCCTGTTTTCCTGCTCCAAGGAAAAACTGAATCCGGTCCCTTCCAACGCCGTTTCTGACGAGCAGATTTTCTCCTCTGTGGAGGCGGCTTCCACGGCGCTTAATTCAGGAATGGCCTATATCGGTCACTATCAGTCCCTTACGCTTGGAACTATAATGGCCGAGGTAATGGGTGAAGATGCTGCCATGACTTCAGGCTCATACGGGTTCCCCACCTATAACTGGAATCTGTACTCATACACTTATTCCCAGGTACCCGAGTCCGACCCCTGGTGGTTCGGCTATTCCAACTACATCTGGGCGGCTGATTACAAGGGAATCGACGTGGCCAACAACCTGATTGCCAGCGTGACGGATCTGCCGGAAGAGAGCGGAAAAGAAAACCTGCTGGGCCAGGCTTATGCCATGCGCGGGTTCTTGTTCCTGCGCCTTGCAAGGCTGTTTGCCCCAGCCTACAGCTCCAATCCCGATGCAGCCGGCATTATCCTGCGCAAGGAACCTGCCGACGCCGCATCTGAACACCTTGGCCGCGCCAGCTTGAAAGACGTCTACGCACAGATTGTCTCTGACCTCACATATGGCAAGCAGCACTGCTCTGCGTCCGCAACTGATTTCTTTACTCCAAAGAGCTGCGCTCTGTTCCTCGCCCGTGCCTATCAGGACATGCAGGACTGGGCCAATGCCAAGACTAATGCCGAAGAGGCCGCGTCCAATACCTTTGACGGCAGCAACCTGATGAGCACCGCCGACTGGCAGGCCGGATTCAAGGACCACAATGGCGAATGGTTGATGTTCTTCAACTTCAACCCCACCACCAGCAACTACTATGCATCCATCCCGTCCTTCTATTATCTGGCCAACGCCGCCTATAGCGCCGACGCCAACGGGAAGGCCGACATCAACGACACGGATTATCTGGACTCTTCCGAAGAGGTAAACTATTTTGACGATCCGCTCTATGGCTACAGCACGGTGCGCTGGACCAAACGCTTCCGCGACTCCTTCGAGGATACGGACTGCCGCAAGCTGTTCCCCTTCTATTACGATGAGAACGACGGCTGGTTTACCAGCAAGTTCAGTCACCGCGAAGTAGTAGGTGACGCCGAGTTCCCGCTGGCCCGTATCGCCGAAGCCTATCTCATCGAGGCCGAGGCTCTTGCGCAGACCGGAGGTGACGCCAAGAGTGTCCTGAACGCCTTGCAGACGGCACGTGGCGCATCCGCGACCGACGGCTCCCTGGAGAACATCTATAAAGAGCGCCGCAAGGAGCTCTACGGTGAAGGCTTCCGCCTGCATGACATCAAGCGTCTGCATCAGCCTCTTGTGCGTAGCCTGGATCCCGAGCACTGGGCTTCCGTGAAGGACCTTCCGGCCGACAGCCCCCGCTTCATGCTCCCGATTCCCGAAGTGGAGATGCTTTACAACAAGGCACTGACATCGGCCGATCAAAATGAATACTGGAGAAAGTAATGAGACGACTTGAAATAATGCTGGGAATGCTGCTTCTTGGAGCAGCATTCTCTTGCTCTTCCCCAAAAGATGAAGGAACTGTGGAATTCCTGGGCCGCAAGGTCCCGGTCCAGTCTTTTTTAGAAGGTTTTCCTTACAGTACCTGGGGCTTCTATCTTTCCGACGATGCCACTCGCCTGACTTATGTGAGGAACACGGACGGCAATCCGCTTCTGCAACTGGACCTGAGAGAATGTACGGACATTTCCAAAGGAAAGGTTTTGTCGGCCGAAGACTGGTCTGTGAAGAATTTCTGGCATCCTCAGTGGAATGAGAAAGACAACTGCCTGTACTGGATTGGAGACCAGGCCAACGACGAGAAGATTGACCTTTACCGCCTGAATCCTGCCACCGGGGAGACCACCTGCTTCACGGACGTGCCTTATATTTATGGATGGAGTTTCAATGACGACAAAACCCTGGCCGGCTATGTGGCGCGCATCTCCCAGACGGAAAACGACCACGTGGACGAGTTCCACGTGCTCAATGTGGAAACGGGAGAGGACAAACTTATCTGCGTTGACAATGCCGATTTCCGGATGACCTGGACGGAGATATCCTTCAGCCCGGATAACACAGGTGCCATGCTCACGGTCCTGAAGAACGTGAACCGGACCCACACCAACCTTGCATATCTGGACTTTGCGAGCGGGGAGTACAAGGTGGTTACCAACCTGGCCTTGGAAGCCAGTCTGAGCGGCTGCGCAGTCATCGCCCCCTGGTTCTCGGAGGACGTGGCCTATTTCCTTTCGGACCAGACGGGCTTTGCCAACCTCTACACCTATAACCGCGCCACCGGCATAACCGCCCAGGTGACGGACTACAAGACAGACATCGATGCCAAATGGATTGAGGCCGACGGAAAGAAACTCCTTGTCGCCGTCTCCACCAGCCCTGAGGGCTCCATGGTGCGGGTGATTACCCCGGAAGGGGAGGAACTCGTATCGGCACAATATCCGGCGACGCTCACCCTTCAGGCGGCGGTGGGCAACAAGGCCTATTTCACCGTAGGAGCGACGGACATCCTCTTCCAGATTTGGGAACTGAGCTTTGCCGATGGCTCCCTTTCCCGGAAAGTGGTGGTGGACTTGCCCCGGAAGACCCGGAAGGCGATGATTGCTTCTCATGCACAGAAGCTGTCCATCCCCACCTTCGATGTGGACCCCGCAACCGGGCAAACCCGCCTGTTGCATGCGTATCTGATGGTGCCGGAGAATCCGCTTCCCGCCGACGAAGCCCGCTTGATGGTGATGTCCTTCTATGGCGGAGACAATGCCTATGACGTGGAGCATCAGATCTTTACTTCTGCCGGAATGTATGTGTTGAGCGCATCTCCCCGCGGCTCCAGCGGATTCGGGAGGGACTTCGCAGCCCTCAACGACCACGACCTGGGCGGGAACGAGACTATCGACATGATTTACTGCGCCCGTTACGTGTCGGAAATGCTGGGCATACCTCCGGAGCGCGTCGGGTGCTTCGGCATGAGCCATGGCGGCTATGAGACCATGCGCCTTATGACCTTCCCCGGGGAGGTGAACGGCTTCAAGGCATCGTTCCCCTTCGGCTTTGGTGTGGCCGTGGCGGGTTTCTGTGACATCATCTGGGAACACTATCACTCCAATATCCCCGACTGGGACTATCTGGAGGCCGGTGACCCGGTTACGGAAAAGGAAAAACTCATGGACCGTTCCCCCATCAGCCACGTGGACAAAATCAGCGGACCGCTGCTCCTTATCCACGGAGACCATGACGACCGCGTGGACATTGGCGGCTCCTCCATGCTCTACGACGCTTTGAAAGCGCAGGGGTCTCCGGTAGAGTTCGTGATTATGGAAGGTCAGGGCCACGGTTACAAAGGCCTGGACAACCAGATGAAGTACTACCGTTCTATCCTGGATTTTATCCAGAGGTATTCAGGACAACAATAAATTGAAAATGTCCCGGAATTTTCGTAAATTTGCGCCGCTTACATAAGTGACGCAAATTTTTTAATTTTATAACATTATGCAAATCGTATCTGTTTTCGGCAGGGAAATCCTTGATTCACGCGGAAATCCCACCATTGAGGTTGAAGTTACCCTTGATTCCGGTTTTGTTGGTGTGGCAGCTGTTCCTTCAGGTGCATCCACCGGTGAAAACGAAGCTCTCGAACTCCGCGACGGCGACAAGAAGCGCTACGGCGGCAAGGGCGTTCTCAAGGCAGTTGAGAATGTGAACAAGGTCATCGCTCCCGAAATCATCGGCATGGACGCCACCCAGCAGAGGGCTATCGACAAGGCCATGATCGAACTGGACGGCACCCCCACCAAGAGCAAGCTCGGTGCTAACGCCATCCTTGGTGTTTCCCTGGCAGTTGCAAAGGCGGCAGCCGCAGAACTCGGCCTTCCCCTGTACCGTTATCTTGGCGGCACAAACGCCTATGTTCTCCCCGTTCCCATGATGAACATCATCAACGGCGGTGCACACTCTGACGCTCCTATCGCATTCCAGGAATTCATGATCCGCCCCATCGGCGCACAGAACGAAGCTGAGGCAGTCCGCATGGGTGCCGAGGTTTTCCACGCTCTCCAGAAGGTCCTCAAGGGCCGTGGCCTGTCCACCGCAGTCGGTGACGAAGGCGGCTTCGCTCCCGCACTCAAGGGCATCAACGACGCTCTGGACTGCATCATCGCAGCTATCGAAGGAGCCGGCTATGTTCCCGGAAAGGACGTTACCATCGCAATGGACTGCGCAGCTTCCGAGTTCTGCTTCAAGGAGGACGGCAAGTTCTACTATGACTACAAGCAGCTCAAGGACGGCAAGAAGAAGGATCCTCGCGGCCGCAAGCTCACAACCGACCAGCAGATCAACTACCTGAAGCAGCTCATCAGCAAGTATCCTATCGACTCCATCGAAGACGGTCTCTCCGAGGAAGACTGGGAAGGCTGGGTGAAGCTCACCAAGGCTATCGGCGACAAGTGCCAGCTCGTCGGTGACGACCTCTTCGTAACCAACGTCAAGTACCTCCAGCAGGGTATCGAGATGGGCGCAGGCAACTCCATCCTCATCAAGGTCAACCAGATTGGTTCCCTCACCGAAACCCTCGACGCAATCGAGATGGCTCACCGTCACGGCTACACCACCGTTACCAGCCATCGTTCCGGCGAAACAGAGGACACCACAATTGCCGACATCGCCGTTGCAACCAACAGCGGTCAGATCAAGACCGGTTCCCTGAGCCGTACAGACCGTATCGCCAAGTACAACCGCCTCATGCGCATTGAGATTGAACTCGCTGAAGAAGCCCGTTATGGCTATAAGAAGCTTCGCTAAGTACATCGCGGCGGCCCTCGCGGCTGTTGCCTGTACAGTTCAAGAACCGCTTGACACACAGGCTCCGAAGACATCGGAGCCTGTGTTGTCAGACCCTTATGAGAAAGGTGTCGTCAAGGTGCAGTTCGATGATGCTCTTGTCGCTCTTGTCGAAGGCAGTGACGGCGTAGTCACAAAATCATCGGCCCTGAACAGCACCCTTGAGGAAATGGGAATCATTTCCCTGGAGAGGGTTTTTCCCGATGCCGGTCCTTATGAGGAGCGCACCCGCAGGGAGGGTCTTCACCGTTTCTACAAGGTGCATTTCGCAGAGTCGACGCCTGTTACCAAGGCAAGCGAAAGCCTGTCCATGGTCCCGGGTGTGGTGAGTGTGACCCCTGAGAGAAAAATCAGGAAGCGCTCGTCCTTCAACGACCCCTATTTCTACATGCAGTGGCATTATGTGAACAGCCAGTATTCCGGTGCCGATATCAATGTCCAGGGCGTTTGGGATACATACACTGTGGGCAGCGACAATGTGATTGTCTGCGTCACCGACGAACCCGTAGACCCCACCCACGAAGACCTCAAGGCCAATCTCTGGACCGACGGCAGCGGGCATACCGGGTACAATTTCGTGCGTAACAGCTATGACCTTTCCATCCGTCCCGAGAAAGGTAGTGGAGATGTGGGCCATGGAACGCACGTAGCCGGAACCGTGGCGGCCGTGAACAACAACGGAAAGGGCGTTTGCGGAGTGGCAGGCGGAGATGCCGCCAACAATATTCCCGGCGTGCGCATTATGTCCTGCGCCATCTTCTCGGGTACCGCCGAGGGCCATGACGACGATGCCGCCAGGGCAGTCAAATGGGGTGCAGACCACGGTGCCGTCATATCCCAGAACAGCTGGGGCCTTTTTGCCGACACCGACGGAGACGGCATAGTCTCCCGGTCGGAACTTGCCGAATACAAGGAATTCACTATTGACGACGACCCGGAAACCAAGGCGGCGATAGATTATTTCGTCAAGTATGCCGGATGTGACAACGACGGCAACCAGCTCCCGGATTCCCCGATGAAGGGCGGCCTCGTTATCTTTGCTGCAGGCAATGAAAACATCGACTATGACATTTACGGAATGTATGATCCTGTAATTGCTGTGGGTGCATTCAATTATAGCGGGGGAAAGGCGTCGTACTCCAATTATGGCAGCTGGGTAGACATCGCAGCCCCGGGCGGGGCTGACCCCGGCTATATCTGGAGTACCCTTCCTACCGGCGTTGAAGGTGGAAAGACAGGTTATGGCGGCACAGGCTGGGCCGGAACATCCATGGCCTGCCCTCACGTGAGCGGCGTGGCCGCCCTTATCGTCTCATACTATGGCGGTATGGGTTTCACCAATGCAAAGGCAAAGGATATCCTTTTCAAGGGTCTTGGCAATACAATCGGTGGCAGCCGTCCCGTCGGCAAGAAGCTGGATGCCCTCAAGTCTTTCGAGCTGGAAGGCTTTGTGTCAGAGAAGCCTTTCACCATCGGCCCGGAGTCCATTACGCTGCATGCGCATGAGATCAAGGAGTTTACCGCGAAGAAGAATTCGGCCTATTCCTCTGCTACCGTAGAGTGCACGCCCGGTTCGTCCGCACTCACGTATGACGCAGCATCGAACAAGGTTACCATCGTGGGCCGCAATGCTGCTCCGGGAAGCTACAAGGCCGTTTTCGTCCTTCATCACAGCACGGAACCGGACTATACCCTTGAGTTCCCGTACACCATTCTTCCCAACCACGCCCCCAAGGTGAGCCTTGGCAGTTACAAGTATGACGATGTGCTCATCAACAACCTTGGAATCACCATTGCCAAGGCCAAGCCTTCAGACCTTTCCACGCTCTTCACCGATGAAGACGGAGAGATTCTGGATACTGAAATCACAGTGAGCGACCACTCCGTCGTTTACGTGGAAGAGGGCAGCGGCAAGATGGATATAATATCCAAGGGATATGGCCTGGCAGAGGTAACGGTTACCGCTACCGACGGCCTTGGAGAGCAGGCAAGCTTCTCCTTTGCGGTTGCCGTCAAGAATCCGGACAAGGCATCAGTCCCTGAAGCCCTGCCCGAGGTTGTTTCTTCTGAGGTTTCCTTCTGGCCGGCATCAAATGCTTCTCTCAAGTATACGGTGTCCCTGTTCTCTGAAAACGGAACCAAAATTGCCGAAACCACCGACAGCGGAAGCATCTTCAAGGCCATCACGATGGATGTGTCAAGCCTTGCTCCGGGCGTCTACAGCGCAAGTCTGGAAGCCGTCGGAGTCAAGACTATGAAAGTATCCTTTGTGAAAATCTAGAGCCTGTTTTCCCTCAGGTCGTCTACGTACCGCGCGATTCTTTGGAGTTCGCGCGGTATTGCTATACTCTGGGGACAGTGGGAGAGGCATTCTCCGCAGGAGATGCAACGGTCGGCCTGGCGGAGTGAAGGCACTGCCTTGTCATAGCTCATGAGATACTGGTTCTTGAGCTTGTGATAGTGCCTTTGCTGCTTGTTCTGGGCGTAGGTGCCTTCAGTAATGGCCTTGTTGTAGTGCTGGAATGTTCCGGGAATATCCAGGCCCCAGGGACATGGCATGCAGTATTTGCAGTCCGTGCAGTTCACAAGCGGGTACTCCTTCATCTGCGTTGCCATCCTCTCCAGGAAATCGAGTTCTTCCTCGGTAAGGGGCTTGAAATGGCCGAAGGTGTCCAGATTGTCCTTGAGCGGTTCCATGTTGGTCATGCCTGAAAGCGTACACAGGACGCCGGGATATGTGCCGCAGAAGCGGAACGCCCAGGAAGCGATGCTCTTGTCCGGCTCCCTCTCCTTCATCTGGCGGGCAATTTCTGCCGGGACGTTGGCAAGGCGGCCGCCGAGCAGAGGTTCCATGATGACGATAGGGATGTTTCGCTTCTCAAGTTCTGCATACAGGTGGTTGGCGTTGCAGTTGCGGACGCCGTCGGCATGGGTCCAGTCCACATAGTTCATCTCTATCTGGCAGAAGTCCCAGTGGTACTGTCCGCTGTCGTGAAGCTCCATGAAGTAGTCGAACTCGCTCTGTGAACCGTGGAAGGAAAAACCAAGGTTGCGGATGCGTCCGGCGGCCTTTTCGGCAAGGAGAAAGTCCATCATGCCATTCTCTACATATCTGTCAAAGAAGGCCCTGGAACCACCCCTGCCGATAGCATGCAGCAGGTAGTAGTCAAAGTAGTCCGTGCGCAGCTGCTTCATGGAGTCGTGGTACATCCGTATGGATGCCTCCTTGCTGCGGTCTCCGAAGTTGGAGAGCTTGGTTGCAATGTAGTAGCTCTCCCTTGGATGGCGGCTCAGGGCATCTCCGGCGGCCTTTTCGCTCTGTCCCATGAGGTATGCCGGTGATGTGTCGAAGTAGTTCACGCCATGTGCAAGGGCGTAGTCTACCATCTCGTTCACGGCTTCCTGGTCTATCACCCTGGTGCCGTCTTTCTCTATCATCGGCCAGCGCATGCATCCAAAGCCAAGGAGGCTCACCATGTCTCCGTTGTTCGGATTCTCCCGGAGCACCATCTTCTCCTCTTCCTCCACCGGTGCCGATGTGTTCTTTCCCCCGCATGCGGGAAGGGCGGCCGCAGCGGCTGCGGCTCCCGCTATCTTAAGAAAATCTCTTCTTTTCATACGTGTACCTCCTTTCCATTGACGGTTATTGCGCTTATCGGCCTCGCGGGGCAGTACTGTTCGCAGGCGCCGCAGCCGATGCACACCTCTTCATTCACGGTGGGCCTCATGTTGCCCAAGTCTCCGTTCTCTACCATTAGGATGGCGCCGGTGGGGCACATCCGGGCGCATTTCCCGCAGTTCGTGCCGGTTTCCGTGACGCAAAGGTCGCGGTTGACGTGCGCCGTGCCGATATGGTACTGCGTCTTCTCTTCGGCAGTTATTTTCCTTATTGCGCCGGTGGGGCAGACCTCGCTGCAGCGGGTGCAATCGGCCTTGCAGTAACCCTTTTCGTAGCTCATTTCCGGCTGCATGATGTGTTCAAGGTCCGTGGAGGGGCGTAGGACCTTGTTCGGACACTCCGCAACGCAGAGCTGGCAGGCGGTACACCTGCGGTAGAAGTCCTTCACGCTCACGGAGCCGGGAGGGGTGAGGGGCGTTTCGCGCTCAGGGGCCTGCTTGGGGAGGATATCGGCAAGGCCGCCGTCGGTCTTTTTCCCCTGGGCCGATGCCTTCTTCGCCGCCAGGGTCCCCGCCATCACAGCGGTTCCGGCGATGAATGCGCGGCGTCCCTCCGCGGACGGATTTTGGGCCGATTTTCCGTCCGTGACGTCATTTTTGGAGCCTGCGGACGGATTTTCCGGGGTTTTTCCGGCGGAGCCCCAGGCGAAACGGTATTTCAGCGCGCCTTCCTTGCAGGAATCGATGCAGTTGAAGCAGTCCACGCAGCGGCTGTAGTCGATTTTCTGCTCATCCTTGGAGATGCTGATGCACTGGGCCTTGCACTTGTGTTCGCATGCCTTGCAGTGCTTGCACTTTTTCGTGTCGATGACAGGCCTGAAGGCAGAGAAGCGTGACAGGAAGGAGAGCGTGGTTCCCACCGGGCAGATGCTGTTGCAGTAGGTCCTGCCGCCTTTGAACGACAGAACCACAATGACCACAAGCGTCACCACCGCAATGATAAAGGTAGGAACGCTCCGGATCCAGACCTCCTGCGGATAGAAGGTATATGTGCCGATTCTCTCCGTGAACCACGCCAGGGCATTGTTCCCCCAGATATACAGCGGCTGGAAGAGGTTCTGGACGATGCGCCCGTAAGCGCTGTACGGAGCCAGAAGGGCAACGGCCGCCTGCACTCCAAGGACAAAGAGGACGACGAATACCGCCCACACGCCATAGCGCAGCCACTTGATTTCCTTCTTGTACTTGTAGGGCGCTTTCTTTCCGCGCGTGCCGATGTGTGAAATCCCGTCCTGGAACACACCAAGAGGGCAAATCACGGAGCAATATACACGGCCGAAAATGAGCGTGAGCAGCGCCAGGGCCACGATTACGCCCACATTTACGGCAAGTACGGCCGGGAGGAACTGGACCTTTGCCATCCACCCCAGATAATTGTGCAGCACACCCGTAAAATCCAGGAACAGGAGTGTAATTCCCACCCAGAATATCACGGCCAGTGCCACTCTGATTTTTTTAAGCATGGAGTTTGTTGTTATGTTCTCTACAAATATAAAAGTATTTTTGTATATTTGCACGATACGCGAAATCAAAAACAAAATAGGTATGTTACCCAAAGCTAAAGAAATAGTTGATGCAATGGCCGTGAAGATGCAGGCCGCAGTGGACTTCCTGGAAGAAGACCTCAAGAATTACCGTGTTGGCAAAGCCAGCCCTGCCATCCTCAATCCCGTGATGGTAGACTACTACGGCACTCCCACCCCGGTGAACCAGGTGGCTTCCGTAACCACGCCGGATGCCAAGACTATTGCCATCCAGCCTTGGGAGCGCAACATGATCGGCAAGATTGAGAAGGCTATCCTGGATGCAAACGTGGGCCTTACCCCCTCCAACAACGGTGAAATCATCCGCTGCGTGGTTCCCGCCCTCACCGAAGAGCGCCGCAAGGAACTCATCAAGAAGGCAAAAGCCACCGGCGAGAACACCAAGGTGAACATCCGCAACCAGCGCCGCGACGGCATCGACCTCCTCAAGAAGGCCCAGAAGAACGAAGGCCTCTCCGAGGACGGCGAAAAGGAAGGCGAGGACGAACTCCAGAAAGTCACCGACAAGTGGGTAAAGAAGGTGGACGAAGTCATTGCCGCCAAGGAGAAGGACATCCTTACCGTTTAATGAAAAGAGTCGCCATACAGGGATACAAGGGCTGCTTCCATGAACAAGCAGCCCGTTTGTTTTACGGCCCGGACATCGCAATTGTGGAATGCGACACCTTCGAGGACCTCTACAAGGCCCTTGAAGAAGGACGTGCCGATGCCGCTGTAATGGCGATAGAAAACACCGTCTCCGGCGGTCTCATCCACAATTTCGAGCTGCTGCGCTCCAAGCCGGAGAAAGTGAAAGGGGAGGTCTATCTGAGGATAGGCCAGAACCTCATGGCACTTCCCGGCCAGAGGCTGGAAGACATCCACGAGGTGCGCACCCACTACATGGCAATCAACCAGACACGTCCCTGGTTTGAGGCAAACGCCCCTTGGATACGCCTCACAGAGAGCGAAGATACGGCAAAAAGTGCCCGTGACCTGCACGAAAAGGGCATTGGCGCCGTGGCGGGAGAACTTGCAGCAGAGCTCTACGGCCTGGAAATACTTGCGCCCGGTATAGAAACCTACAAGCAGAATTTCACCCGTTTCCTCATTCTGGACGATTCCCTTGAAATCCCTACAGAAGACAGGAACAAGGCCGTTCTCTGCTTCACCCTGCCCCATAAGCCGGGCTCGCTGGCGCAGATTCTCACCATACTGTCCTTCTACGACATGAACCTCACCCGCATACAGTCCCTCCCAATCCCCGGCAGGGAATGGCAGTACTTTTTCTATGCGGACATTAAATTTGCCGATTATCCCCGCTACCGTCAGGCCCTTGCCGCCGTGAGGCCGCTCATCGAGGACCTGAACATACTGGGAGAGTATAAATCGGCATTATAGAAAACGAACTTATGATAATTGAACCGGCAAAGAGGACTCTTTCTGTAAAAGAGTACTATTTTTCCATAAAGAACCGTGAAATAGCCGCGCTCAACGAAAAGCGCGCAGCCGAAGGTCTTGACCCAGTCATTAACCTTGGCATTGGCTCTCCAGACGGCACACCGCCCGTGGAAGCCCTCCAGGCGCTTGCGCTGGAGGCTGTGAAAGACGGCGTACACGGTTATCAGAGCTATACGGGAATCCCGGAACTGCGCCAGGCGTTTGTGTCATGGTATTCACGCTATTACGGCGTCACGCTGGACCCCGCCGGCGAGGTGCAGCCGCTCACAGGCTCCAAGGAAGGTATCCTTCTTATCTCACTTGCCTTCTTGAACAAGGGAGACAAGGTACTGGTACCGGACCCCGGCTATCCCACTTATACATCTGCCTCGAATATGGTTGAGGCTCAGGTGCTTAAGTATGACCTCAAGGAGGAGAACGGCTGGTATCCGGACTTTGACGCCCTTGAGGCAATGGACCTTTCCGGAGTGAAGCTCATGTGGACCAATTATCCCGGAATGCCCACCGGCGCAAAGGCCACGCCGGAGCTGTATGCACGCCTTGTGGATTTTGCAAGGCGGCACGGGATACTGCTTGTGAACGACAATCCATACAGCTTCATCCGCACCTCCGAGCATCTTTCTATACTTGCCGTGCCTGGAGCAAAGGGGTGCTGCCTGGAGATGAATTCACTCTCCAAGGCGCACAACATGGCAGGCTGGCGCCTTGGCATGGTTGCCGGCGAGGCAGATTACATAAGGGAAATCCTCAAGGTCAAGAGCCAGATGGACAGCGGAATCTTCCGCCCCCTTCAGGTCGCTGCCGTGAAGGCCCTTGAGGCTGGTGACGACTGGTTCACGCAGCTCAATGCCGAGTATTACCGCCGCGCAGAGGTTGCCTACCGCATCATGGACGCCCTTGGCGCCACGTATGACCGTGACGCCGCCGGACTCTTCGTGTGGGGCCGCCTCCCGGAAGGCCTGAAGGGTGCCGATGTGAGTGACCGTGTGCTGTATGAGGCCGGAGTGTTCATCACACCGGGATTCATCTTTGGCAAAAACGGCGAAAACTATATCCGTATATCACTTTGCGCCCCGGTTCCAAAACTGGAAGCCGCACTGCGTGAAATACAAAATATTGTCAATCAATGATTTAAGCAAAAGGCTCACCCCTAAATTGATGGGAGCCTTTTGGGTAATAGACTTATAATGAGTGAGTTACATTTCACGGTTGGAGTAATAGGACTGGGCCTCATCGGCGGGTCCATGGCGCTGGACCTTAAACGCAGGGGTTTTGCGGGCAAAACCCTTGGCGTTGAGAAGGATCCGGTTGCCGCAGAGGCGGCGAAGACCATCGGCCTTGTGGATGAAGTTACGGACTTTGAAGACTGCGTGCGCCGCAGTGACATCATCGTGGTTGCCGTGCCTGTTGGCGCTGCGGTGAAGATGGTGACAAGGGTGCTGGACATGTTTGGAGATTTCTCGACTTCGCTCGAAATGACAGGGAAGGCGCTCGAAATGACAGGGCGGATTGTCATTGACGTGTGCTCGACGAAGGAGCAGATTTGCAATGCTACGAAGTATCATCCCATGAGGAAGCAGTTTGTGTCGACGCATCCAATGGCGGGTACGGAGTACAGCGGGCCGTGGGCGGCTCAGCCGGGGCTGTTTGACGGAAGGGCGTGCATCTTTGCAAACTCGGAAGAATCCTCTCCCAAGGCGCTCAAGACCATTGAGAAGATGTATGACGTGCTGAACATGAGACCCATCTATATGGAGGCCGCGCAGCACGACGTGCACACGGCATACGTGTCCCACATTTCCCACGTGACGTCTTTCGCACTGGCCCTCACGGTGCTGGACAAGGAGAAGGATGAGAAGCATATCTTCGACCTTGCATCCGGCGGCTTCTCGTCTACGGTGCGCCTTGCAAAGTCAAATGCAGACATGTGGGTGCCCATCCTTTCGCAGAACCAAGACAATGTGCTGCACGTGATGGATACCTATATAGAGAAGATGCAGGAGTTCAGGAAGGCTATCGCAGACTATGATGAGGACAGGATAAGGGAACTTATTGAAGAGGCGAACAGGATAAAGAAGATTCTTCGCTGACGCTCAGAATGACAGAATAAGCTCAGAATGACAGAATGATATGGCATACGAACTTGATATAATCCCCGGGACGGAGTGGGGGTTCTTTACACTCCCGCGCCCGATGTGCATAGCCGGTCCCTGCAGTGCAGAGACCGAGGAGCAGGTAATGGAAACGGCAAAAGGACTGAGTGCGTTCGGCATTCATGTTTACCGGGCAGGTATATGGAAGCCCAGGACGCATCCGGGCTCGTTTGAGGGCGTGGGAACTCCCGGCCTCAAGTGGCTCAGGAAGGTGAAGGAGACCTACGGCATGAAGGTGTGTACGGAGGTTGCCAGTGAGAAACACGTCCTGGAGTGCATCAAATACGGTGTGGACATAGTGTGGATTGGGGCCAGGACATCGGCAAACCCTTTCCTGATGCAGGAGATTGCCGATGCGCTGGAAGGGACGGACATTCCTGTCCTGGTGAAGAATCCGGTGAATCCGGACATCGACCTGTGGGTGGGTGCACTGGAAAGGCTGAACCGCGCCGGCATAAAGAAACTGGGCGTGATTCACAGGGGATTCTCCACATCGGCACCCATACTTTACAGGAACGACCCTGGTTGGAAGCTGGCCATTGAAATGCGTACGCGCTATCCTCAGATGGCATTTTTTGCCGACCCTTCCCACATGGCCGGAGACCGCAAATACCTTCTGGAACTGTCCCAGAGGGCCATGGACCTTGGCCTGGACGGCCTCATGGTGGAAAGCCACTGCAACCCCTCATGTGCCCTGTCAGATGCAAAGCAGCAGCTTACCCCTCATGACCTTCAGAACCTCCTGGAGAGCCTCGTGATAAGGGAGAACACATCTGACAACGAAGCGTACAAGGACGGTATCGAGGCCCTTAGGGCCCGGATTGACGTCATCGACGACAATCTCCTGAAACTCCTTGCAGAGCGCATGGAGGTGAGCCGTCAGATCGGCCGGTACAAGAAGGAGCACAACGTGGCCATCATCCAGGCAGGCCGCTGGGACGCCCTCCTTGCCTCAATGGTGGCAAGGGCGCGGGAAAAAGGCATATCGGAAGAGGCTGTCACGGCCATCATGAATGCCATCCACGACGAATCCGTGAAAGTACAGAATGAGGTTCTCCGCTAAAGGGGAACCTCATTTTTGAAGGTAAGGCCGTTCTTGTATTCTCCGCTTACCGTAACGCTGTGGGAAGGAGCATCCGGGAACAGGAGTATCTTCGCGGCCGATTTTCCCGAATCCATGATGACGCCGCCTTCAACTGCCCAGGTGGCGCTTTTCACGTCCGTCCCGTCTATCCTGATGTTCTGGGAGCCGGAGAGGATGCGGAAGTTGGCGGGATGTGGGAGCATGACATCGGCAAAGAAATCGCGGAGGGCATACTGGATTTCGTAGGAGATGTGGTTTATCTTGTTGTCCTCGCCGATGTTGATGGAATGGATGCCGGGGAGGTCGTACTTATGCAGGACGGCCTTTCTGCCGAGGCTCTTGGCGTAGGGGATTATTTCCCCGTCTCCGTACATGATGGGCGTGACCAGCTTGTTGCCGAACACCTCCTGGAAGGGGTGGTCTGCCCCGAAAGGCACTACCGGGTCTCCCGTGCTGTGGAAGGAGATGATGGGGATATTCTCGTTGCCGATGATGGAGAGGTCGTTGACGGCGCCCCACATGCTGCCTACCCCCCTGATGGTGAATTTCTCCTTGATATAGGGATTGACATCTTCCAGGAGACCTTCATTCTTTGCCGATGAGGGCACGTTCTCCTGATGCATGAACGCCAGGTTGAGGGCGGTGATGGCCCCGGCGCTGGTTCCGGCGACGAAGACGCGGTCAGGGTCGGCGCCGTAGTCGCTGTAGTTGTGGAGGATGTAGCGGATGGCTGCATTTGCGTCCTGGACGGCGCGGTAGCCGGCCTTTTCGATGGAGGCCTTGTTGGCGTGGAAGCCAAGGCGGTAGTTTATGGATGCGACGGTATAGCCAAGGCTGGCAAAGTACCGGCCCCACTCCTCATAACCGGCGTTTGTCTTGTTGCCGTTGTAGAAGCCGCCGCCGTGGATGAGGACCAGCAGAGGCCTGGTTGCGGTGCCCTTGTCCTTGGGCAGGTAGACGTCCATGGTGAGCGGGAGTTCCCTCTTTTTCTTGTCTCCCATCTTGGACATGTAGATGCCCAGGAAGGGTTCGTCGGAGTCGGGGAAATCGGCCCAGTAGCCTACTGCACGGGCATATTCGATGTCCTTCTTGACCTTGACCTTGTAGACGGAGTCACGGTACTGCCAGGTGGCGGGCTTTTCCTCGAAGGCGGGCTTGACATAGAGGCGTACGTCTTTCACGGCGATGTCACCGTCGTCTCCCTTGATGTAGTATTTGCCGCGGGAGGACTTGATGGTGACATGGCGGACATCGGCGTAAAGCTTGCCGCTGTCTACGTAGAAGGTGCCCTGCATTCTGCCGCCGAGCCATGCCTTCTTGTCTATGCGCACGTAACCGGATTCCTGTTCGGTGGTTATGCGGTAGAGTTCGTTCTTGGAGAGTTTGGTGTCGGCCCCGCAGGAGGTGGCGGCGAAGGCCAGGATGGACAGGGTAAGGAGTATCTTGTTCATATTTCGCTGATGAAGGTGGAGAAGGCGTCTTCTTCTTCGGGAGTGAAGAATTCGGCCTTGACGGGAATGTAGAAAAGTCGCTGCCTGATTTTGTCCGGGACTTTTTTCGCGTCCCGGAGTCGCTGGGCGTCCTTTTCGGTTGTCATGATGCAGGCTGTGGGGAAGTCCTTCACGGCCTTTTCGATGCGGCGGATATCGGCACGGGAGAATTTGTGGTGGTCTCCGAATGAGAGGCGTTCCGATATCTTGTAGGTGTCTGAGAGCTGGCTCCGGAGGGGGGCGTCGTTGGCGATGCCGGATACCAGGATCAGGCGCTGGGAGTAGGTGTAGCGGCTGTCGGCCTCGGGAAAGACGGCCTCGGGGGTGTCGTAGGCGACGGTGGTGAAATAGAGCTTCTGGCTGTCCTTGAGCCTCAGGCGGCGGCGGAATTCCTGGCGGTCCCATTCAGTGAGGGTGCCGGGGCATTTGGTGACGATTACGGCATCGGCGGCCTTTATCCTGGAGGGAAGGTCCCTCAGGCGCCCCCAGGGCAGGAGCTTGTCTGAGAATATGGGCCGATTGTAATCCACCAGCACGATGCTCTCGGTGGCCCTGAGCCGGCGGTACTGGAAGGCATCGTCGAGGACGATTATGTCGGCAACCTTTTCTGCCAGGGTTTCGCAGCCACGGACCCTGTCCTTGTCTACGGCGACGGTGACGGAGGGGAACTTCCGGGCTATCTGGAGGGGTTCGTCACCGGCGAAGCGGGCCGTCGCATCCCTGCCGATTATCTGGAAGCCCTTGGACTTGCGCTTGTAGCCACGTGACAGGACGGCTATGTTCTTGAAAGCCCACCGGTCTGAGTACAGGAGCTTCCGGAGTATCATCTCGGTGTGGGGAGTCTTTCCCGTGCCTCCTACCGTGATGTTTCCCACGCAGATTGTGGGAACCGGGGCCTCGAAGGATTTCTTCCAGCCCTTGTCGAAGGCCAGATGGCGGAGGGAAAGGATGAGTCTGTAAATCATAATGACTACAAATTTACGAAAATAACGGCACCCCTGCAATTCTTGTTCTTCGCTGCACTTACAGCCCGTATTCCCCTTCCACGGCGGGGGCATCGGCACCCCAACGCTGGGCGATATGGTCAAGAAGGCCGAAGATTTCGTCCACGTCCTTGGAGGTGACGAGTTTGATGCGGGTGTCCTTGAAATCGCGAAGGCCCTTGAAGTAGCAGGAGAAGTGGCGGCGCATCTCGAAGATGCCGGTAACGGGGCCCTTGAGGTCAAGGGACAGCTGGAAATGGCGTTTTGCCAGGGCCACGCGGTCTGCGACGCACATGGGCGGAAGCTCTTCCCCGGTGTCCAGAAGGTGCCGGATTTCGGTGAAAATCCACGGATGGCCGAACGATGCGCGCCCGACCATTATCCCGTCTACACCCCACCTGTCAAACGCCTCCTTCGCCTTCACCGCAGAGTTTATATCCCCGTTGCCGATAATTGGAATATGCATCCGAGGATTGTTTTTCACCGCGCCGATGAGGCTCCAGTCGGCCTCTCCTTTATACATTTGGCAGCGCGTGCGCCCGTGAATGGTGAGGGCCGATATCCCCGTGTCCTGAAGCCTTTCGGCAAGGTCCACGATTATCTTTGAGGAATCGTCCCAGCCAAGGCGGGTCTTCACGGTAACCGGCTTCCCGACGGCCTCCACGATGGCCTTTGTGATGGCTACCATCTTGTCCGGCTCCCTCATCATGCCGCTTCCGGCTCCGCGCCCCGCTATCTTGGAAACGGGACAGCCGAAGTTGATGTCGATTATGTCGGCCCCGTGACCTCCGGCGAGCTCCGCCGCGCGGTCTGCCATCTTCGCAGCGTCCACCATTGCCTCCGGGATGCTGCCGTATATCTGAACCGCCACAGGAGACTCCTCTGGCAGCGTTTTCATCTTGGCGATGGTCTTCTGCACGTCACGTACAAGACCGTCGGAGGAGACGAACTCCGTAGTGACCATGGCCGCGCCCGCCTCCCTGCACAGGATGCGGAAGGACGCGTCAGTCACGTCCTCCATCGGCGCCAGCGTCACCGGTCTCTCGCCAAGGTCTATTTTCCCGATTTCCACGGACGCAAAGTTACGAATAATATTCTCAAAGAGGACGATAGAGACATACAATTTGCATATTTCCCGAATAATTCTTACCTTTGCGGTCCCTCTGAAATAGGGGGGATCGCAACTTTTTATGTTAAACCATTAATAATCAAGACAGTGGACACACTTAGCTACAAGACAGTTTCCCTCAATGAGGCAACTGTAAACAAAGAGTGGCTGGTTATTGATGCAACAGATCTCATCCTGGGACGTCTGGCTTCCCGCGTAGCACTCGTGCTCCGTGGCAAGAACAAGCCCGGCTACACCCCTCATGTGGACTGTGGAGACAACGTCATCATCGTCAACGCCGAAAAGATCCGTCTCACCGGCAAGAAGATGACCGACCGCGTTTACACCCGCTACACCGGTTATCCGGGCGGACAGCGCTTCACCACCCCCAAGGAGATCCTTGCAACAAGGCCCGCAGAACTCATCCGTAAGTCTGTAAGGGGCATGCTCCCCAAGACTCGTCTTGGTGACAAGCTCATCAACAACCTGTACGTTTACGCAGGTCCCGAGCACCCTCACCAGGCCCAGAAACCCAAAACCATCAAGTTTAACGAAATTTAAACAGAGCACATGGAACAGAAACACGCCCTTGGAAGACGTAAATCAGCTGTCGCTCGTGTTTATGTTGCTGCCGGCAGCGGTTCGATCGTTATCAACGACCGTCCCATGGAAGAGTACTTCAAGGAAGGAACTCTCCAGTACATCGTGAACCAGCCTTTCGAGGTTACCGGCACAGCAGGTCAGTTTGACGTAAAGGTCACCCTCGTAGGTGGTGGCACCAAAGGTCAGGCAGAGGCCGTTCGCCTTGGAATCTCCCGCGCACTTTGCGAGGTTGACAAAGAGGCCTACCGTCCCGCCCTCAAGGCCGCCGGTTTCCTCACCCGCGACGCTCGCGAAGTCGAGCGCAAGAAGCCCGGTCAGCCTGGCGCACGTCGTCGCTTCCAGTTCAGCAAACGTTAATACTGGATTTGCGTCAGCACAGCAGGGGTTTCATCAAATCCTGAGATCCTCGTTGAGGATGAGAATCTTCAGAGGCTACAATACGGATTGCCCCGCTGCGAAAAAATCCCGGAGACCAGTCAAGGACTGCTACTTCGGATTGATGAAAGAGTTATTTATTAAGACAAAAACAAAACCATGTCAAGAACTAGTTTTCAGGAATTGCTTGATGCAGGCACTCACTTCGGACACCTCGCCCGCAAGTGGAATCCTAAGATGGCTCCGTATATCTTCATTGAGAGGAACGGTATCCACATCATAGACCTGCACAAGACCGTCGTCAAGATTGACGAGGCAGCAGAGGTCCTCAAGGATATGGCCCGCAGCGGCCGCAAGGTCCTCTTCGTTGCTACCAAGAAGCAGGCAAAAGACGTCGTCGCCGCCAAGGCCGCCGAGGTCAACATGCCTTCAGTGACCGAGCGCTGGCCGGGCGGTATGCTTACCAACTTCCCGACTATCCGCAAGGCCGTCAAGAAAATGAATACCATCGACAAGATGAAGGAAGATGGCACCTTCGAGAAGCTCGCAAAGCGTGAGCGCCTCCAGGTGGAGCGCCAGAGGGCAAAGCTGGAGAAGAACCTCGGTTCTATCCGTGATATGTCCCGCCTTCCCAGCGCACTGTTCGTCATCGATGTCCAGAAAGAGGCAAATGCCGTCAAGGAAGCCGTCCGTCTGAACATCCCGGTTATCGCTATGGTTGACACATGTTGCGATCCCACTCCGATTGATTATGTGATTCCGGCGAATGACGATGCGACAAAGTCCATCGAACTCATCATGGATGTGATGTGCAAGGCCATAGGCGAAGGCCTTGAAGAGCGCAAGCTCGAGAAGGAGAAAGAGGCAGAGGCCGCTCCCGCAGAGGAAGCAGCAGCACCCGCTCCCGAACGTAAGCTCCGCTCCCGCAGAGTAAAGGCAGAAGCTGAAGAAGCCCCCAAGGCCGAAGAAGCTCCCAAAGCCGAAGAAGAGTAATTATTAACCGTTAAAGAGAACAGAACTATGGCTATCGCATTAGCAGATATCAAGAAGCTGCGTGACATGACCAGCGCCGGCATGATGGATTGCAAGAAGGCTCTCGAAGAGGCCGAAGGCGACTTCAAGCGTGCTGTTGAAATTCTCCGCGAGAAGGGTAAGTCCACCCTTGCAAAGCGTGGTGACAACGAAACAACCCAGGGCGCAGTCCTCAGCCGTATCAGCGGTGGAAAGGCTGTCCTCGTATGCCTCGGTTGCGAGACTGATTTCGTGGCTGCAACGCCCGACTTCAAGAAGCTCGCAGGCGCTATCGCAGATGCAGCTATTGCCGAGTTCCCTGCAGACCTCGAAGCCCTCAAGGCTGTAAAGGGTGCAGACGGTTACACTCTGGACGAAGACATCACAAACCAGGCCGGCAAGACCGGTGAGAAGCACGTCCTCGCATACTATGGCGCCCTCGAAGCTCCCTTCGTGAGCGAGTACGTTCACTTCAACGGCAAGCTTGGAGCAATCGTCGCTTTCTCCCAGGAAGTTCCCCAGGAGATTGCCCGTGGCATCGCCATGCAGGTTGCTTCAATGAACCCTGTTGCAGTTGACGCCGCTTCCGTACCCGCAGAGGTTCTGGAATCCGAGCGCACAGTTGCCATCCAGAAGACAAAGGACGAGCAGGTCCAGAAGGCAGTTGACGCAGCTCTCAAGAAGGCTGGCATCAACCCCGCCCACGTGGACAGCGAAGACCACATCGAATCCAACACTGCAAAGGGCTGGCTCACCGCAGAGCAGGCTCAGCAGGCACGCGAGATCATCGCCAAGGTGGGTGCAGAGAAGGCAGCTTCCCTCCCCGAAAAGATGATCGAAGGAATCGTTGCAGGCCGTCTCCAGAAGTTCCTCAAGGAAAACACCCTTATGGAGCAGGAGTACCAGCTATCCGATGACAAGCAGACCGTAGCAGCAGCCCTCCAGGCAGCATGCGCAGGCGCAAAGGTCGTCGCCTTCAAGCGCTTCTCCCTCGCCGACTAAACAGTCCAAGGATAATCTTTGAGCGTCAACCTTTTTTTGGAGGTTGACGTTTTTTTTACTATTATTGTAGAAGTTATTAATACTCTTTGTGTTAATGATTAAGGGCTGTATCCTTCTGCCTTGGATGCAGTCCTTTTTTTTATTATTTTTGTCACATGGATGTAACGAGCATGTCAATGGGAGAATATGTGTACGTTCTCTGTGCACTTTTCCCTTTCTTTGTCTGTTTTACCTGGCTCATGATTCTTGTCACCGGGTGGAGGCGCTCGCACGAACACAAGCATGTCCTGACATTGTTCGCGCTCTTGTGCACGGTCCTGTATTTCTGCCATTCCTGGTTCTTCATGGTAGAAAGCGGCGGGTTCACCCCGACAGACGCGGTATACCTTTTCAGTAACCTTTCGGTATATCCTGTATTCTATTGCTATATTCTTTCACTGGTCGGGAAGATCCGAAGCAAATGGCATATTCCCGCGGCTATGATACCCGCGCTTGTATTATCAGTTCTGGCTGCGGCCACATCCGGCGCTTTTGCAGTGCTCCTGACTGCCAGAATACTCTTCGCCGCAGAAGTCATAGCCGTAGCCGTATTCGGCCTCATGGAACTGGCCAGGTTCGACCGTGAAATCCAGAACTTCTATTCGGACACGGAGGGTAAATCTCTTAAGAGTGTCTCTGTGCTGCTGATTTGCGTGGCGGTAACATCACTTCTTTCCTCTGTCGCCAACATTATCGGACGCGATGCTTTCCAGTATTCAATTGCCTTGTTCATCCCCTCTGCGGTATTCTCTGCCTTCCTCTTTGCGATATTCATTGTTGGCAACGGAATCAATTTCTACGCCCGGGATTTCAGGATGGAAGAAAAGGCCGATGCCGCCCTTGCCGATGTGGAGCCTGAGCCGGCAACCCTTGCCGGCAGCGCCCTTGAGGCGAAAATATCGGCAGTTATGGAAGAAAAGAAGCTGTACCTTATACCCGGAATAAAGATTACAGACGTTGCAATGGCAGTGGGCTCGAACAGGACCTATGTGTCTTCTGCCATCAACAGCGCCGGCGGAATGTCCTTTGCCGATTATGTCAATTCCCGCCGTGTAGAGCATGCCAAGAAGCTGCTCAAGGACACCGGTACCGACGGCGAATCCGCCATGTCGGAGGTGGCGACAAAATCCGGCTTTGCGTCATTTCCATCCTTTTACAGGGCTTTTGTCAAGTTTACCGGGAAGTCACCGTCTGCGTGGCTCAAGGATTCTCAAGGCTGATTTTGTACGATTTGAAATAAGATTTTTCCGTTTTGAAAGCCGGCCCCTTTTACCAAAGGGGCTCTTTTTATAGCTTTGCAAAAATCCTTAAGGCTATGAAAAAACTATTCCACATTCTTACAACTGTAGCAGCTGTGCTTTTTGTTGCTTCATGCGACAAAGACGACCCCACACCGGATGGGGGAAACGGAGTGCTGAAATCTTATGAAAGGGCTGTCATGATGTCCGGTGAAGTTCATTTCAGATATGTGTACACTCCCACTTGGAACGCAGAAGGGAAACTCACTTCTGTCAAGATGGAACACTACGAGAACCCCATGAACTGGGAAACCGGGAAAACCGAGGGTGAGTTCCTTGCCGAAAGGAGCACCACCACTTATACCTGGAACAATTCCGCCTATACCGCAGAACTCAGGGAAACCAATGAGTGGCACGACACTGACAATGATACATGGACTCCCGGCAACGGTCACACTGCATCTTTGAAGTTTGACCAAAACTGGAGGGTTACCGAAGTGAGGAAAAATTATAGCGATGGTTCTACAGGTGTTTTCACATACACTTACAGCGGTGACCACCTTGCCTCCTGGCAGTCCGGAGACACCAACACCTACACGTGGAAAGATGGAGATATGGTTGCAATTGCCAGAGAGGGATACTCCGCGAGCGTGACTTACCTGGACGAAGCCAATCCTTTTGCCGACAGTGTGGATCCTATCATTGCTTTCTTTGATGACTGCTACGCCCTTGGCCTGGCAGGTAAGAGGACGGCACATCTTCCTTCAACTTTTGTTGAGACATGGGGAACAGGCACAGACGCTTCAACGTACTACAGCAAGTACATATACAAGAAGGACGGCAGCGGCCGTATCATCGAAGTTGACGTCATGTATACAGACGCAAACGGTAATGTGAACGAAAGTTCGGAAAGCCATTACAACGCATACAGATTCAATTATTAATCTCCCCAAAAGTGTTAATAATTATGGGCCGCGACCTTCTGCCTTTGGCTGCGGCCCTTTTTTATAGTGTAAGACGATATCCCAGCGCCAGATCCCATGAGAAAGGATGGGCCGTGTAATAGGAATCTACGTTCCCGCTGCCGGCGAAGTGCCAGGAGAAGCCCGGCTGGGCGAACAGCGCACCGCGGCGGGAAATGCCAAGCTGCACTCCTGCACCGCCTCCAAAGGACCATTGCAGGTCTTTCAGGTCCAGGGGCTCGTATTTTTCCGATGAGCGTTTTCCGCTGATGTAAGAGCTTGTGGAGATATTCCCGCCCACCGCCGTTTCCAGCATGGGGCCGGCGCACAGATAGATGCACAGCCTCTTTTTGTCCAGCAGCCTGAACTGTACGTTCATGGGTATGCCGATGTATTCCACCGTCCTTGTGGCATCGGAGGCGCTGAGCCCGGAAGTGGTGCTGTATGCCGACTGCAGCGACGTATAGTTCACTCCGCTCTCAAGGCTCCAGCGCGGCAGGAATTCATAGCTCAGACCAAGGCCTATCCTGTTTCCGGGCCGATGGGTCTCGGTGGTTGTGCTTGCCCTGTTGCGGCTTAGCATGGCTATGGTAGGGTCTCCGCCATTCACGGCCTTGGTGTCTACTCCGGGATTGTACGGCATCCCATATCCCGTGCTTACGGAACTCGTGGCCTGCGCGAGATACCCTCCCGAGCGCACGGAAATGCCGATTCCGGGCCTGTGCCGGGGCTTTTCCTGCTTGATAAGCGGAACAGGGTGAAGCACTGGTGCCGATGCGGCCTCCTGCTTTTTGACTGCCTGTTCTACAATGATATGCGGCACGGGAACAGGCTCGTAAGTCAAATACTCCGGTGTGTCTTCCGGGATGGTTACAGGGAGAATGGACGGAGTGATTTCCGGTATTCTTGCAGGGACGGCTTCCGGAGAGATTCCGGGGGCGGGTTCGGGGATATCGGCAAGGATTGGCTGAGCGGCGGAAGGGACGGTTCCGGGCTCGGAGACGGCGGGTTCGGCCGGTTTCCGGAGGAACACGGCAAGAACCACTGCGGCGGCAGTTGCAAGGGTGGCGGAGGCCCACCAGAATATCGGCAGGACCCTGCGCTTAGGCTTTATCTCCGCCTGGACTGCGTCCCACAGTCCTTCGGGAGCCGCTTCCCAGTAGCCTTCCATAAGGTCCGGAAGCTTGTCTGTCCAATTCTTACTCATGTTCTTTTATATAGGTCTTAATCTGTTTTGCAAGTTGTGCGCGTGCGCGGAAATACTGGGAGGCCGACGAGTCTTCCTTGATGCCCAGCATATCGGCAATTTCCCTGTGGGATTTCTTTTCAAAGACGAAGAGGTTGAATACCGTGCGGTAGCCGTCGGGGAGGGCTTGGATGAAGCCCTGGAGGACGGCAGGAGGGACCTTTTCGGCCTGGACGGGCTCGTCATCGGTCACGTCCGGGAGTTCGTCCACCACCGTGAAGCGGCCCTTTTTCCTGAGGCTTGTGAGGGCGCCGTTCACGACGATCCTGGAGGCCCAGGCCCGGAGGCTGCCTTCGCCTCGGAATTCGAAGCGGTCCACGGCGCCGAACATCTTCACGAAGGCGTCCTGGAGGATGTCTTTCACATCGGCCCTGTCAGGGACATAGCGGGAGCATACCGCAGTGAGATACCCGGCATAGCGCTCGTAGAAGAGCCTCATTCCGTCTTTGTCCTTCCCCTTCAGAAGGTCAAGAAGCTGCTTTTCGCTAAGGCTGGCGGCTTCTGAAGCGGAAGGTCTTTGCTTTGACTGCTCCCTCAATGCTTTTCCACTTGATTGTAAGGTCTTTATATGTTCCCTGCGTGTCAGGGAGGATGTCGTTGATGTCAAAGTATACAAGGGCATCGGCCTTTTCCAGAGGCTCGTCACCGTTCATCCGATGCACTACGGTGAGCTCGTACTCGTTTACGGACGGCTTAACAAGAAGAAGATGCGGGACGGAGCCGTTTCCCCACCAGGCGTTGTAGTGGATGGTAAGGAAGCCATCTTCTACGCTGGTCATCCAGTCGTCAAGGATATCGAGGCCGTCGTCTATGGCATCTTGCGTGTACGAGATGTCTCCTTTTGCAAGGAAGTCCATCCATTCTACGTGGCATTCATTGGTGTTTGGATACATGGAAATGCCGCATATTATGCGCTGCATGCCGGTAAAGGGCGTGTCATAGTTGTCCGGATAGAGGACGGAGTCATCGTCCAGCTGGAAATATATGGTTCCGGCCGGGCTCTCCTTTACGGTGACGATGGCGGTATATTGCCGCCATGCGTCAGCACTCGGGCTGTCCATCATCTGGCTCTTGGTGCATCCGAAGGCAAGGCATATCGCCATTAATATTAAAGCTACTTTTCCTTTCATGTCCTTTCATTAAACCGATAAAACCGGAAATCTTGCACGAAAATAACAAAAAAACCGTGTCTTGCAAGCTCTCCTTCTTAGCGTTTTTCACAAGCGGCTGGTATTCAGCAACTTACAGAAACCCTCTGTGTAATAATACGCAGAGGATTTCTGTAAAACTCTCACAATTAGAATGTTACGAAAAACGCAGGTCCGAGACTATAATTCTACTCGGAACACCAGCCCCGCCGTTATCCAGAACGAGCGACTGGCATCGGCCGAAGGCACATTTGTCACATCGTTTCCATCAACAGAAAGGCCCACGACGACGGGGGCCTTCCCGTCGGTGTTGAAACGGAAACCCCATTCTAACCCAACGTGTGCCCCAATGGAGCGCGTAATATCAGCAAGGCCTATTTCGTACTGAAGATATCCTGGTCTGTTAAAAACATCCAGATATTAATCGTGATATAGGAATACATTCAGCAGAGAGCCTTTACGCCTGTCGCCATTCACGAAATAAGGAATATCGGCCTGAGCCGCGATGCCAATGGTGTTCTTTCCGTCTATATCATAGCCGAAGCCCAGCTCGGGACATGCATCCAGCACGTAACCATTACCGAACGTAATTCCGGTGCCGAGTCCAAATGTATGCACGAAACGCTCCTGTGCCACAGCAGACATTACCGACGATAGTAAGATAATAACGAGAATCACTTTTTTCATAACGAACCTTTTGATTAACGAATTTACTCAAAGTATATAACATTGACGGGTACAGTTATTTCAGAAAAGGACACTATGGCAAAGTGGCCGATTCCGCCGTCAATATTACTGGACAGCATAACCGGCTCATAGAAAAGATCGGAGCCGTGGTAATCTCTTAACCGGCAATAATCATAGTCTTCGGAATTCATCATCCCGATTCTGAGTTTCATTGAAAAACAGACGCTGTCATATTGAGCATTGTCCCGCAATGTTTCAAGGTCATAATGTGAAAGGTATCGTTCTGTAAACGATGTGTTTATATAGAAAAAGCCATTTTGAAAAGCGTAGTCTGAGAAAATGGATGCCGGCATGTCCTCGCCGGAAACGTTTTCGATTCCAAGCAATTCTTCCATGCCGCCTCCAATGTATGGTTTAAGAAGTACGTTTCCACACTCATCAAGGTTATTATCAACCACTTCACCTCCTTTCATGTAGCGTATTTCTCCATATACAGTATTATCCAGCCAATAATAGCTCCTGTCTCCGGGAACATCCTCAATACATATCTGAATACTGTCATAATCCCGGAACCCCATGAAGTCTCTTACCGATGAAGAGTCGCACAAACTTGCCATTCCCTTATACCGGGAAACGGCCGACACTGTAGCCTGAGCCCGCAAAGAACCGGCCGTTGCCACTATCTTGTACTTGGCACCAGGCTCTAATGACGCTTTTACCCGGTGGACCTGCACATTAGATTCAGACCAAAGCGTGTCTGTTGCCGCCACCAGGATTCCGTCTTCCCAAAGCTCCACCATTGTATCTTCTGGCGGACATGTCAGTTCACTGCCGGAGCTTACGGCGAGAAAGACTTCGTGAATTAGGTCCGAATCTGACATTCTGGATACCAAACACAGAACGGGCTCTGTATTGGTATAGGAGTCAATATGAATATCTTTTATGCAGGCCACCATGGAAACTGACGCGAGTAAGAACAATACAGGGGACTTTTTCATGATCAGAAGTAATAAGTGTAAAACATGGACGGAAGAATCGGCAAGTAAGTCATGGTTCTGGCCTTGAATTGTTCATTCCCTTTTTCATCATAAAATAATCCCACCGACACCATATTCGGGTTCAGCTTATTATAAACATTGTAGATGCTAAACCTCCACACCCTACGGCCAAGTTTGAATTTGCGGTGCCAATTCAAACTTACATCAAGGTGATGGGAGGCTGGCAGCGTGACATTATTTTTTTGCTCAAAATAATCTGCGGGGCTCGCCCCGGATGGGGTTATGTTGTTAATTGCAAGTATCACCCTGTCCGGAATCGTTATTCTTTCTCCACTCATAAATGTCCAGCTCGCGCCAAACTCCAGAGCATCGCTGAATTTATGGCTGACGTTAAAGAGATAACAGTGGCGACGGTCATAATGGTAAGGAAACCACCTGCCGTTGTTTATACTCCCATCCGGGAAACGACGGTCTGTCTTTGACAACGTATAACTCATCCAGCCTGTTGTCCTGCCGATGTTCTTTCTGAGCAGGAGCTCAATTCCTTTGGAAACAGATTCCCCCATCTCCACCTTTTCTCCCCAGTCACCCGTTCCTTCGGTAAAGGAAACCCCATTTTTGTACTCGAGTATGTTGTCAGAATGTTTGTAATATGCTTCTGCCCCAACTTCCCATTCGGCAAAACTGTATGTAACACCAAGACTCACCTGATCTGATATAACCGGCCTGATACGGTCTGTAATGGGAATCCAAATATCTGTTGGCAGTGACACCTGTGACGACGACAAAAGATGCACATACTGAGACATTCTTGAATACGATGCCGATATGCTTTTATGATTCCCCACATCGGCAACAAGCGAGATTCGAGGTTCAATAAATGTATAATTCTTCTGTTTTGTCTTCATCCAGCTAAATCTCATTCCGAAGTCCGCATGCAGCCAATCACTGATATTCATTTCATCTTCAGCATAGAGAGATGCCTCGAAGCCGTCATACCGAATAACCGTGTTGTCTGCAACTGAAGCAGAAACCGCCGAGACCTTATTCATTTCCTGTGTTGACGGAGCAAAGATGTGCCGTGTTCCTTCTGCCCCAAAATGCAGGGAATTGGTTCTTGACAACATATAATCGAACTCTGTGCGCAGAATTACATCTTTGATATCGGAACGGAAGTTCACTTCGTTTCGAGTAGATTCATTTGCCGAAGTCCTGTATTTCCCCATGCTTGAATTCGACTTGTAACCATACCAGGACAAAGATGTGGAGAAAAACAATTTGGGGCTAAAAACATGATTCCACTTGAATGAAACAAGGTTATTCCCCCACTCCGTGTTTGTTGCATCCTGAGCAATATATCGGCATTCTTCAGTGGATTCCAAATACTCGTCAGAAAGATAGTCAAAATCATCGCGACACTTGTAGAATGTCAGTGCAATATTGTCTCCTTCAGAGAAACGGTGAACAATCTTGCCGTTGAGATCGTAGAAATAATAGCTGTAATTGTATCCGCCTTTTATCAAGAAAGGGGCAGCCACAATCGTATTAAGTCCACGTGCCGTAAAGGACGCCGTTGTTTTGTTTTTAACTACAGGTCCTTCAACATGAATGTGGCTGGTAAGAAGCCCCAACCCCAGAGTTCCATGATATTCATTGAGATCCCCGTCATTGGTCCGAATGTCCACAATACTGGAAACCCTCCCACCGTATCTTGCCGGGAAAGCGCCCTTGTACAATGTTACTTTTTTTACCGCTTCCGGTGTAAAAGCAGAGAAAACGCCAAGCATGTGTGAAACGTTGTACATTGGAACACCGTCTAACAAAAACAGGTTTTCATCCGGCCCTCCACCGCGAACCATTATGCCGGCGGTCCCTTCCATTCCTCCTTGCACACCGGGCATCATCTGGAGGGTTTTCAGGACATCAGGCTCAGAGAACACTGCAGGGGGTGACAGAATTTCATCTGCCGTTATAGAGATATGTCCGGCGCGACCTATGTATCCTGAACTTACAACAGACTCTTCAAGTATTTCTCCGGCTTTCAAGAGAATATTCAAAGTGGTGTCTCTTGATGGAGAAATAGCCAGAAGAGCCGGGGCGTAGCCAATATAGGAGCATTTGATGGTGTCCCGTTCGGAGTCTGTTGATATAGAAAAAAAGCCCTGTCCGTTTGAAACCGTTATTCCAGACCGGGACGTTATCCCCGCGCCCGGAAGTGTTTCCCCGCTTGCCGAATCGCGAACAAAACCGGAGATTGTATGTCTCCGGTTCTGAGTGTGCGCAGGTATTTGCATTAACGCGATAAGCAGTATCAGGAGTACTCGTTTCTTCATATATTATTGACGGGCATAGGTCATTGTAACTTTTCCTTTCACAAATGTATCAGTCCTGAAGTCAGGAATACAGTACTCGGGAAACTCCACAACAAATACTTGATGAGAATAATTCTTAATGGTACAGTTAAGATACCTCATTTCACTGTATGGGCACTCGTCATTCGCATCCGGCGCAATATAAGAAGAATCTGTTACGGTAAAGAGTCCATTATTATCAACCTTGTATGAAAAGCTGATGAAGTACTTGCTGAAAAAGAATCTTTCATAAGTCAATTCGCTTGGCCTCTCATGCGGATCATCCTCAGACCAAACATAGCTCTGTATGGGCATTGACAGTTCAATTTTTCCATAAAAACAGTTGTCCTTTTCAGAGAAGTTTGCTCTGTTAATCCGTAAGTCTTTCCTTACACTGTTATACTCGTCCAAAGTTGACAGCTGCATAAACAGCTCATTGCCACACAGATTGGCATTCCTTGTCCTGGAAACCGCTTTCCCTCCCCAAGCAATACTTTGTAAGTCATATACAGAATCCTCATATTGCGCCAGTGTGTTCAGCGCCTCAATACTGACTCCCCCGGATTTAGTACATCCTGAAAGCAGGATTATAATTCCCGCAACATAATAAAAGCTTTTCCTCATAACAATGATTAATAATGGTAAACAAAGTTACTAAATTTAATCAAATTGCAACTGGTACTATACCCACTTTAATGTATCCCGTGTTATAAGAACGTAGTTTCACCTGGGTCATTTGCTCGTCTGTGACTATCTTATCATTGTATTGAACGACAAAACAGCCCAAATCATCATCATTGTCCGTATATGATACAGACGTCGTGTTACTGCCTCCCGTTGTTAATGAGGAACCGGTACCGAAGGATTCTTTTAACGTAATCAGTTCAATGCTGGCCCCCATCTCTGTACTTCGGGTATAGTTGGTCATAAACTGCCATGACGTTGTTGTAGAATAAGTGTGTGTTGTACCACTGTCAACTTCATGAGCCTGAACAGTATAATTAACCGGAGTGTTGGCTACATCCCAAGTAAACAAGCCCAAGCCCGGATAAACCCATTTTGGAGCCAAACAATTATTTCTAATCAAATAATAATGGCTTGTATACATGCCAAAGAAGTTATAGTGCTTATTCTCAATCGCCTTCACAACTTCAAAAGCTTCCGACAGAGAACAGCTGTCGAACACTTTTAGTGGAGAAGCAAATCCGGCATTGATTGTAAACCGTATTTCAATATTGCCATTACTCCAACTGTACGCCTTGAGCTGACTATTGCTCATTGTTTGATTTGGCTCCAGCTTAGGTGTTCTCAACGAGCTGAAGTCTTCTGATTCAAAATAGAAATCCGGGTCCGGGCTTAAACTATATCTGTAAATGCTTTCAAGAATGTCCCTATCCAAATATCCTGATACATTCTCTGCATTCATACCATAATAAATATAATCACGCTGCGCTGCACCCGGGATGCCATCCGTCTCGGTTTTACAGCTAGCAACCTTGGCCAATAAACTATACTTGCTTACCCAGTCAGACATAGCGCCACCACCCAAATTAATTTCAAACTCCCTGTCGTACACAACTTTAGTTGCCGTGTGTTTTGTATTATCGTAGCGAGAATCTATGAATGAGTATCCAAGCCCCCCTCCTTTGACTGTGGCATCAACTTGCATACGCTCGTTGCTCTTTACAATTAGCACCGGCAGATCAATATAACTTCCATATGGCAAACTTTCGCCTGTCTGACCATTTAATACCAATTGATGAGTTCCATCTGCTTGGTCATATGCCACCATTATTGAATCATCTGAAGAATCCCATGTCTTTACGGAGAAACAATCATTGTCCACCCAAGACCAGTCAGGCACAAGAATAGTCAGTTTTGGGACAGCGCTTTCTATCGAAGGCAGTTTATTATCCAAATCATACCTTTTCAAAATGCTTTCAAAGGTCTCACCATTAGCAACCTCTTCATACTTGACAAACGGATAAAATACATCATAGTCACAGTCAAACTGCTTTAAAGCTTCATTTTTTATAAAAGCCCTCAACTGCGGCTCATTGAATACCGCCTTAGAAAGAATAACAGAAAAGTCTCTGAAAGCAGATTCTTCTACCTCCGGAACAGCAATCTGCCCCATTGCTCCGCTTTCTTCGTACTTTGCACAGGATGCTGCAAAAATTATTATTGCCGCAGCCACATTAATAACTGCATTTACGTGATTTCTCATAATATCTCTTTTTTCTTATTAAACATCACAATTTCTTATATTATAAGATAAAAACACCCACATATTCATCACCATTGGAAAGTGTAATTGTGATTGTCCACATCCCCGCATTACCGCTAATCGGCAGTATTACACCACCGGAGCCGGCGACTGAGTAGTATTCAATCTCTCCTGTGTCAAGATTTGCCAGTTTCACATCAACTTCATCACCAGCATTGGTGAAGTAGATACAGACACTCAACAACTCAGAATCATAATATGCCTCTATATTGGTTGCAGAAGGTATTCGGGGTGCTCCGGGATTGTTCGAGGCTTCGGCTGTTTTCCTAATAACAATGTTCTGCCCCTCAGCCAATACCGGCCATGAAAAAGCAAGGTTTATTAGCGCAATGTGCGCCAAAAACACAGCGAGAAATAATTTTGTCTTTTGCATTGTTTATTTGTTTTAAAATACAGACAAAATTACAACACATTATTGTGAGTATCATTTTACGGCGTGTTACATTTTCAGTCACAACACATTGACACTCAATGGCATTTCGCGAAAGTAATATTACACAAATATATCGCGGTTGTTTTTGTCTGTATTTCTGATTACTTTTGCATTAGAAATAAGCATCGATTTCTAAGAAAGGAATCTTATTGACGGGCACTTGTTCGAATTCTGGAAAAATTTCACCTAATGCCTGCAATAAGATTTCCCGTGTACGATATGCGGGAAGTCTTATGGCTTAGGTGGGACTCCAGAATCCCGAACAAGTATATTGGACCACCGCAGCAATACCCGTCAGCTGCTGAATACTGCCGGGTATTGTCTTTTGCATTAAAACACTTTATATATGTACTTGGCAGCATTCTTTCTCGACAGGCACAATCTATTAAAGGTCGCACTTGTATCATGTCTTATAGCCTGTTCTTGCTCAAACTTTCAAGTTCGCCAAGCCTTGTCCAGGAGCGAAAACTTGATGTCCGAGCATCCGGACAGCGCTCTGTCCATTCTTGAAGCTATCGCACCGGGCGACATGCCAACAAAAGCTATACGTGCCAGGCATGCTCTTCTTCTTTCCATGGCCCTGGACAAAAATTACATAGACATAACAAACGATTCCACGGTCAGGATTTCATTTGATTATTACAAGCACCATGGGACCAAAAGGGACAAAATGCTCTCGTACTATTATATGGGAGTAATTCATCAAAATGCTGGCGACGACCTTCAAGCTGCTATTGAATTTGACGAAACCCTGAACCTTGCAAAAGAGCTGGACGACTATCATTTCTGCGGCTTGGCATGCAGGCACCTCTCTTCCATACACGCCCACAACTACAATCACGTACAGAGCCTGAAATACGCAGAAGAGACAGCCCGGTATTTTGACATGTGCGGAGAGAACTTATCCGCTGACTATGGCAGAATAAACATGGCCGAGCAAATGATATTCCAGGGCCGTAGGGCTGAAGCAGAAGCGGTTATAGACAGTGTACTATCCACTAATCATTACTCGCCTCTAACGAAGATAGCATCATGGCTGAAAGTGGACATTTTGATAACAGAGGGCAAATATGACAAGGCCTCAATAATTCTTACCACTCTTTCCGAAGACACAAGCAATCTGGAGAAACTACTGTTAAACACTCACGAATCATTTTTACATCAAATAAACGGAGAAACTGCGAAGGCGGATAGCTGTGCGATTATTGCCCAACGTTATATTCACAATTCCGTTGATTCCCTCACTTTTCTAAATCAATTAATCAAGATTCATGCACTGCGGAAAGACTATTTCAAAGCCTTTTCTTCCTTGAATCAAGCTATTAAGATTCAGAACCGCCAGACTAGTGCTCTCCTTGGCCAGTCAGTCACCTACGCACTGGAGCAGCACTACAGGGAATCCCTTGACAGCGAAAAAGAACATTCAAAGCTCAAGTCTCTCATTATCACTTTTATCGTGCTTCTGGCTGCGGTATTGTCTGTAATACTGATTGCCCTGATAAGAAAACAACGCCGGAACAATATACAACTCATGTCCGACATAGAGACACTGAGCAATGACATGGAGGCCATCAGAGCAAATAACGAACAATTCAAAACTGTCAGCGACTCCTTGCTAAAGGAAAGAGTTCAGTTCCTCAAGCAGCTGTCAAACTCATACTTTGAGTGGACGGACGAAGAGGTGAAGAAACGGGAAAAACATGCCGGCGCGCAAACAAAAGACGAAATTATCTCTACTTTCCGTCACCAGCTTGGCGAACTTCGCGCAGATGATTCTTTGTTCTCTTCTTTGGAGCAAGCCATCAACTATTCAAAAGACAATCTCATGGAGAAATTGAGAAATGTCTGCAAAGGTGCTCTTAAAGAAAATGATTTCCGTACACTTACGCTACTATTCACCGGGCTGTCCATAAGAAGCTCGGCATTTCTCCTAAGGATGTCAGAACCCGCGCTCAGGACTCGAAAGACCAGATACAAACACTTCTTCGAGACCCTCCCGGAGCCCCATGCAACTCTCTTTGCAGACAACCTGTAGCGCCTTCTTAAAGTTGCTTACGGATTAAACTCCTCTCCAATCCTTAAAATCGGCCATTTTTAAGGACGACACCCCTTCCAAACAGCACCTCGTCCTTAAATAAGGCCATTTTCAAGGACGGGAGGCACTTTTAGATGCAGTTGCTTTGGCCATCAACTCGGCCAGGGCGCTGCGGTAATTTCCCGGATCGAATGACAGGGCGCCGGACACAATTTCTTTTGCCATGCCGATAGTGGCGTCTCCCTTGTACTCCGACTCCAACAGGACCAGGCCGTAGGCGGCAACGCCGGAGGCGAAGCGGATGTTCTCCGATTCGGAGAGTTCAGACGGGACTGCAAGCTCGAGGGAGCGGCTTTCTGCGTCTTTGAGGGACAGTTTATAGCGCACCTCGAAGGTCGCGGGTGAACCAGTGGCATCCTTTGCGGGGATAATCTCATATAGGGCCGTGATGGTCTGCCCTGCGCCGATTTCGCCGGCGTCCTTGGACGCATCGTCAAAGTCTTCGTTTGACATCACGCGGTTCTCATAGCCGATGAGGCGGTACTCTGCCACGGCCTCGGGATTGAAGCGTACCTGGCATTTGGTGTCGTTTGCAACGGCCCAGAAGCGGCTGCGCTCGTTCACGAAGACCTTGATCATCTCATCTTCGCAGTCGATATAGTTGTAGGTGCCGTTTCCGTGGTTGGAGATGTTCTCCATGCGGCTGTCCTGGTAGTTCCCGCGGCCAAAGCCCATGATGCTAAGGTATATACCCCTGTCACGGTAGCTTTCAACCATCTCTACAAGAGCTTCCGTGGAGCTCACACCCACGTTGAAATCGCCGTCAGTGAGCATAATTATGCGGTTGTTGCCGCCGGTCACATAATGGGCAGCAGCCTCTTCGTAGGCCATTTTCATAGCCTCGCCGCCTGCCGTGGAACCGCTGGCCTTAAGCGATGATATCTTCTTCTTGATTGTTGCAGCACCGTTTCCGCCAATGAGGGTAGACTCCAGGAGCTTGCTCACGCTTCCGGAATATGTAATGATGGCTATCCTGTCGTCGGGGCGCATATAGTCTACCATGGTTGTGAGGCCGCTCTTCACAAGGCCTATCCTGTCATCTCCGTTCATGGAACCCGAAGTATCGATGAGGAGGATGAAGTTGGAGGCCGGGATGTCCTTTTCGGCCATGCTTTTGCCCTTGATGCCAAGCCTGAGGAGCTGATGGCCGGCAAACCACGGGCAGGCGCCCACTTCGGCATTGATGGCGATGGTTTCCTCTCCGGTGGGATCGGCATAGTCAAAGGTGAAATAATTGAGGTATTCCTCTATGCGCACGGAGTTCCTGGGGGGAAGCTGGCCCATGCTCAGGGAACTGCGCATGATGGAGTAGGCGGCGCCGTCGGCATCTACGGAGAAGGTGGAGGTGGGTTCTTCGGCGGTGGAGATGAAGGGATTCTCCTTGATTTCATCGTAGGATTCACCGGACTGGGGCTCTGGTTCTACGTTGTTTGCATAATTAGGGCTGCTCATATATTCATTGAAGAAGCCCTCGCCCTTTGAGCAGGACGCCATGGCAACGATTGCAGCGATGAATAGCAGTTGTTTTTTCATAGTTTCACTGTTTTGTTCTGACAATATAATTCACGTCACGGCGAAATCTTGCATCTAAAAATGGCCCCCGTCCTTAAAAATGGCTTTATTTAAGGATGAGGTGCCGTTTGGAAGGGGTGTCGTCCTTGAAAATGGCCGATTTTAAGGATGAAGTCTTCCCGAATTATTCAGTTTGCCTGACAAGATATGAAAACGATTTGTAATTGTGGTGGAGGTTCTGTATGTTTGAATATTAAAAGATTAATTATGAAAAGGCTGGCTCTTGTTTGTGTCATGCTGTTGTCGGTGATGTCGGCAGCAGCACAGACGCGTTTCGTGCATACTTTGGACTCGGCACCGGAATTACGTTCGGTAATGGTTACGTGCTGGATGCATGTCCCGAGCTGGGCTTCGGCTATGATATAGACGGAAAGAATACCATCGGCCTCGCGTTTTTCGTAACGTTTTAATTGTGAGTGTTTTACAGAAAACCCCTGTGTAATATTACGCAGGGGTTTTCTGTAAGTTGCTGAAAGCCAGCCGCTTGCGAAAAACGCTCGTTCGCGTGGTCTTTTGGCAAGCCCCAAGGCTACTCCGTAAGGAACTTGAAGAAGGAGTCGATCTCCTTCTTTTCTTTAAGGCGGGCGATGTAGACCTGGTCGCCAAGGTCATCGGCAAGGGCGGGGTTCATGCGGGCGCAAAGGGTGAGGGTGCTGCCGTATTCCTGGAGGACTTCCATGTGGGAGTGCTTGTAGGTGTGGACGTCGCGGCGGCCCACATAGGCGCAGTAGAACTGCTCGCCGTAGCCTTTGCGGCGCTCGCCGAAGGCTACCATGTCGGCCCAGATCTGGAAGACGTCGGTGGAGTGGGCGAAGTTCATCATATCGGGGGTGAAGCCTCCCGGCGGGCGCATGTTCACCTCCAGGCCAACGTAGTCGCCTTTCTTGCCCAGGCCCTCGCGGTCCTTGTCAAGCTGGAAGAACTCCAGGTGTACGAAGCGGCTCTTTATCCCAAAGGCCTTCACCGTGCGGCGGCCTATTTCGGCAAGCTTTGCGGGGACGGTCTTGTTGGTCCAGTAGCAGGTGTCAAGGTTGCCGTGGACGATGTCCATGACGGGGGTGGGGAAGACGGTGTTGTTCTCGAAGACGGGCTCCATCCGGTCGTTGAAAATGGCATCGTAGGATACCAGGAGGCCGGTTATGAACTCTTCGATCACAAAGAGGGAGTAGTTCTCGGAGTGGCTTTGGAACCAGGCTTCAAGCTCATCGGCATTATTTATCTTGGTGGTGCCGGAGGCGCCTACGCCGTTGTCCGGTTTGGCGATTACAGGGTAGCCGGTCTTCTTGACGAAGGCCTTGACTTTTGCAGGGCCTTCGGAGCCTTTTATCTGCCGGGCGGTGGGGATGCCGCCTTCCCGGTAGTACTTTTTCATCTCGCTCTTGTTCTTGATGGAGGAGATGCGGTCTGTCTGTATGCCGGTGGTGACGTTGAAGTCTGTCCTGAGGCGGGCGTCCTGCTCCAGCCAGTATTCGTTGTTGGACTCTATCCAGTCTATCTTTCCGTACTTGTGGGCGAACCAGGCCACGGCGCGGTACATCTCGCCATAGTCCTCGAGGTTATTCACCCTGTAGTAGTCCGTGAGGCTGTCCCTGAGGCCCTGGGAGAGGTTTTCCCAGGGGGTGTCGGCAATGCCCAGGACGTTGATTCCGTTACGCTTTGCCCCGGCGCAGAACTGCCAGTAGCTGTCCGGGAAATGTGGGGAAATGAATATTAAGTTCATGAAACTGTATGTCTTGTTTTCTTCCGATACTTTGTGCATGGCGCCCTCCGATATCTCCCAGGCCTCGCCGAAGAGGGTGGAGCGGCCGTCCTTCACCATGATGTAGCCGCCGTCCGGGAAGGTGTAGAAGCGGTGGCTGTAACTGTCCTTGAAGGCAACGTCTTCAAAGAGTCTTTTCCCGTCGATGACGGCATCCCGGACCTGATGGTAGTGCGGCACCAGGTTGATGTCCGTGAGGCCGAGGCCCCGAAGCCAGCGGCGGTATGTGGGGTCTGCGGCTTCTCCGGGCAGTTCCGGATGCGAATAGACAAGGTCTGCGCAGTTCATGCTTCCGGCGCTGCAGCCCATGACCACCCCGTCGAACCCCTTCAGCAGCTCCCTGAGGCCGATTTCATGGATGAACCTGTTCTGCGTGGGGACGTGGCCTCCGCAGAGGACTATCCAGTGGGCACTACGGACGAGCTCCGGCGCTTTATGGGCATTCCGGCGGTCCAGCATCGCGATTTCCGATGTGTCGATGCCGGAGTTCCTGATGCATGTGCTCATGCCCTCCAGGACGGAGTCCGTGAAGGCAATGTCGTCAGGCGCGGCGCTTATCATGAGCACACGGGCCTGCGGGGGCAGTTCTGCCATCAGGCGGGCAAGGAAACCGTTGTCCGCGGTAAAATGGTTCTGCCCGTACCTTGTGGGGCTGCCGGTTAGAAAGAGTGTCATACCGGGGTGCAAAGTTACAACTTTACCGTGACTTTATCCACACGGCCATGTCGCTTTTTCCCCGGTGATTCCAGGCATAATAAGGTATCAGGTCAAGTTCTCCGCTTTGGATGCGGTCTATCCCGCAGAGGGCGTCGTCATGCGTTACGGTGAGAGGTATTTCCGGGTCGATGACGGCATCCAGTACCGGTACGGTGTTGTCGACGGCTTCTGCGCAGTAAACGATGGGGCCTTTCTCAACGGCAAGGCGCCCGCGGTCTGCTTCCACCCTGTCATCGGCCTTCACAAGGCGGGGAGACATGTCCAGGTCAAGGACGATGGTATCGCCTTTTTTCCAGCGGCGCTCAAGGGAGAGGTAACCGTCGGCCCCGGGGGTGACGGCCGCGATTTCGCCGTTTACGGAGACGCTCCAGGCCGATGTCCTGCCGTCGGCAAAGGTGTAGAGGCCGCCGGGGGTGACCTCTGAATTTGCCCAGCCGGGAAGGCGCAGCTTGATGGTGGCACTGCCCTTTACGGCGGTTTCATCTATGGTGAGGCTCACCTTCCCGTTCCAGGGATAATCGGTCTCCTGGCGCACGGAAATGGCCTTTCCGCCGATTTCCACGCTTGCGGAATTTGCCATGTAAAGGTTCACGTAGAGGCTGTTGTCCCGCACCGCATAAACATAGCCCGGGAGGGAGGGGATGAAACGGCTGATGTTGGAGGGGCAGCAGGCACAGCCGAACCAGGGCTGCCGCAGGTGCTCTCCGTGGCTTTCCAGGGGATTGGGGTAGAAGAAGGCACCGCCGTCCAGCGAAACGCCGCTTATCAGGCCGTTGTAGAGAGTCCTTTCCAGGACGTCGTAGTACTTGCTCTCCCCGTGCAGGAGGAACATGCGGTGGTTCACATAACACAGGCCGATGGCTGCGCAGGTTTCGCAGTAGGATGTGTGGTTCGGCAGGTAATACTCCGGTCCGAAAGCCTCTCCGGCGCTGGTTGCACCGATGCCTCCGGTGATGTAGAGCTTTTTCTCCACGATGTTGTGCCAGATGCGGTCAATGGCGTCGATGTATGCCTTGTCGCCGGTGAGGGCGGCTACATCGGCCATGCCTGCGTACATATATGCTGCCCGGACAGCGTGGCCCACGGCCTCGTCCTGTTCGAGTACTGGCTTGTGGGACTGGCTGTAGGCGTGCTTGATGCCGGTGCGGCCGCGGTAGTCAAGGAAGAACTTCGCCTGGTCCAGGTACTTGCGGTCTCCGGTAACAAGGTACAGGCGGCAGAGGGCCATTTCGGCAATCTGGTGGCCCGGAACGACGCAGGCCTGGCCTTCGCCGGGGCCTGTTTCACGCACCACGCAGTCTGCATAGCGGATGGCGATGTCCAGGAAATTGCGCTTGCCGGTTGCCTGATAATGCGCTACTGCGCCTTCCACCATGTGACCGAGGTTGTAGAGTTCATGGCTCAGCACCTCTTCCTTGCTCCAGCGGGCGTCTCCGGCCCAGTCGTGCGGGTGCTCCGGATTCATGGTACGCGGTGTATAGAGGTAGCCGTCCGGCTCCTGCGCTGCTGCAACTATGGCAAGGACACTGTCTATATATGCTTCCAGTTTTGCGTCCGGCATGGTCTGGAGCACGTAGCTGGCACCTTCGATGGTCTTGTAGACATCCGTGTCGTCAAAGGAGAAGCCGCTGGGAGGGAAGCCCAGGTTCTCCTTCGAATCCATCTGCAGGCGGGCCTGCCTGAAGTTGAGGTATCGGCCCGTTTCTTCACACTTGGAGAATGCGAGCGGGATGGTGGTCTCGCGGGAGGCTTTCAGGCGCTGTCCCCAGAAGGAATCGGTAACCTTCACCTGCGTGAAAGGAACAGGTTCTATAGGGTAGCCGGCCTTTTCCGAAACCTGGCCGCATGCTGCGGCGAGCAATGCGGCCAGGAGGATTCTCGTTTTCATTATTTAATGCCGAAAGCAAAGATGCAGTGGCTGGTGTAGGTCTCTCCGGGGCGGAGGATTACAGAAGGCCAGTCTGCCTTGTTGGGGGAGTCGGGATAATGCTGTGTTTCCAGGCAGATGCCGGCGCGCTTGGGATAAGCGATGCCCTTCTTGCCGATGACGGTGCCGTCCAGGAAGTTGCCGGAGTAGACCTGGATGCCGGGCTCGTCGGTGTAGACCTTGAGGTCGATGCCGGTTGCGGGGCAGTAGAGTTCGGCAGCCACTTCATTGATGTCGCCCTTTGTGTCAAGGCACCAGTTGTGGTCGAGGCCGTTTCCGAAGCGGATCTGCTCATTGTCCGTTGCATTTGCAGCAAGGCCCACCAGTGTGGGAGTCCTCAAATCCAGCGGTGTACCTTCCACGGGGACGATTTCTCCTGATGTCATGAGGGTTTCATCCACGGGCGTGGTATAGGATGCATTGATATAGAGGATGTCATCTTCCACGCTGTGACCTGCAGGGTCTCCCGCCAGGTTGAAGTATGAGTGGTTCGTCATGTTTATCACAGTGGGCTTGTCTGTGGTCGCCTCGTATTTGATGTCAATGGCATTGTCTTCAGTGAGGGTGTATGTGACGTAGGCCTTGACGTTTCCGGGGAAGTTGTTGTCTCCGTCCGGGGAGTCCATGAGGAGCTTTACGTGCGTCTTGTCGGCCTCTACAAGCTTATATGGCTGATACTGCCATCCGGTGGGACCGCCGTGAAGGCAGTGGGGACCGTTGTTCTGAGGAAGCTGTGTGGTAACACCGTCAATGGTAATCTGTCCCTGATTGATGCGGTTGGCATATCGGCCGATGGCTGCGCCGAAGTCCGAGGAGTTGTTCTCGGGGAAATAGTCTGAGATTTTGTCAAAACCAAGGACCACATCCTTGGGATTGCCGTCCCTGTCAGGAACGGTGATGGCCATGATGCGTCCGCCGAAATTGGTGATTTTCACCTCCATGCCGCCGGCATTTGAGAGGGTGTAGATTTCATTTTTCGGAGTTGTGCAGGCCGCAATTGCCACGGCTGCGCAGATGATTGCTAACGACTTTTTCATATTATGGTTCAGATTTATTTTTCGAGTACGAAGATGTTGAATGAATAAGCGGGAACGGTTTCGCTGATGGTTTTGCCCTCTCCGGTAAATGTGAATCCGGCGGGTTCGATGCGGGCGGGGTCTTCCAGGCTGTTGTCCGAGTACAGTTCGGTGGATGCAAGGCGGACGCCCTTGACGGCCTTCACGTTTGCCTTTTTCTTGAGGCCGGTGAAGTTGAGGCTTATCTCCCTGGGGCTGTCAGCGGTGTTCACAACCTTCACATAGATTTTGTTGCCGTCAAGGACTGCACTGGCAAAGAGGCCGTCCTGACCCTCTGCGCCCGTGACATTTGCTCCGTTCATGGTGAGCTTGAGAGTGTTGGTTCCGCGGTACTCACCATAGAGCTGCTGGACATGCCAGCTCACGGTGCGGAAGGAGCGGAGGTTGTCGTACCAGATAAGGTCCGGACGCCACTGCCAGCCCTCTATGTGGGCGAAAAGAGGAGCATAGGTTGCCATGTGAACGACGTCGGCATTGCGTTCGATGCCGGTCATGAAAGCGGCTTCAAGGAGCGATGCATAGAAGTGGTTCCACTTGCGGCCCTTGGCGTGACAGGCATATTCGCCGGCAAACACCTTGGGGCCTTTGCGGTCATAATTGTCATAGCGGGCGCCCTGGGCAAGGAACCAGTCATAGGGCCTGTAGAAGTGCTCGTCCACGAGGTCTGCCTTGAGGCGCTTCATCTCTGGCCAGAGGTAGTCGAACTGCCTGCCTTCGGAGTCGGGGCCGCTGGAGCCTACGATCTTGATTTCAGGATGTGCGGCGCGGATTGCCTTCAGGAAAGGCTCCAGATGCTCGGGATAGATGCTGTCCCACTGCTCGTTTCCGATGCCGATGAACTTGAGGTTGAACGGTGCCGGGTGGCCCATCTCTGCGCGGACGCCGCCCCATTTGCTGTCGGCAGGGCCGTTTGCGAATTCGATGAGGTCAAGGGCGTCCTGAATGTATGGCTGGAGCTCGTCTACATGGACATGGGCATCGGCACTTTCATTCTGGAACTGGCAGGCGAGGCCGCAGCTCAGGATGGGAAGGGGCTCACTGCCGATTTCCTCGCTCAGCAGGAAGAACTCGAAGAAGCCCAGGCCGTAGCTTTGGTAGTAGTCCGGATAGAACCTGTGGGGGAAGGTGTATTCCCAGCGGTTTTCATTCAGCGGGCGGTTCTCGACAGGGCCCACGGTGTTTTTCCACTGGTAGCGGGTTTCCAGGTCTGTGCCTTCGACGATGCAGCCGCCGGGGAAGCGGAAGATTCCGGGGTGAAGGTCTGCGAGGGCCTGTGCAAGGTCTTTGCGGAGGCCGTTTTCATGGCCCATCCAGGTGTCGACGGGGAACAGAGAAACGTGCTCCAGGTCTGTTGTAGTGCGTTTCCCGGTGAGGAAAATGCGGAGGACGCTCTTGCCAAGGGAACTCTTGGGAGAGAGGATGACCTGATACTTTTTCCACTCCTTGCCGGCAATCTTGAGCGTTTCCTGGCACAGGAAGTGGTTCTCACCCATTGCTGCGGTGTTCACCAGTTCGATGCGGAGTTCGGACGAACCGCCGTCAGGAACGCGTGCCCATACGGAGAAGCGGTACTGTTCGCCGCCCTTTATGCCGATTCCGAAGAAACCTTCGTTGTCAAGGCCGGTCCACTTGTGCGGATGGCCGGGGTCCATGAGGCGCACGTAATGGGGATTGCGCTCGAAGGGACCGTCGTTCCTGACCTCCACCTTGCCGAAGGCTTTCCAGCCCTGGAGGGCGTCGGCCGGGAATTCGAAGGAGCGGTTCTTTACAAGTTCCGCATAGAGGCCGCCGTCGGCGGCGTAGTTGATGTCTTCAAAGAAAATTCCATACATCGTTGGCTGTATCGCGGCGCCGGGCTTCTTGAGGTTGATGTCCAGCTGGTGGACCTGTGCGAAGGCCGTGGCTGCAGCGAATATGGCTGTCAGGGTAAGGGCTATTCTTTTCATATATGTTACGTTAGAAGGTTATCAGTTTTTTATTTCCCCAAATATAAGTATTTTTGCCGGACAAATGGTGGACAAATGAACAGTACAGGTGTAAAAATAATATCCATTATCCTTTTGTTGTCCGTCTTTCCCGCACGCGGACAGAACGGTTTCGCAGACCGTTACATCATGCATACGATAGATATGGAGCAGGGACTGCCCTGCAGTTTCGTGGACGATGTCTGTCTGGATGCCGCCGGTTTCCTCTGGATTGCCACCTCCGGCGGCGGACTTTGCCGCCACGACGGATATGATATGCTCACCTTCAGTACATCCTCCACCCCGGCACTCAGGAGCAACTTTATCCGTGCCCTTGTGGAAGACCGTTTCAATCGCATGTGGATAGCCTCTGAAGGGGGACTCGACATCCTGGACCTCATGACGCACGAAAAAGTGGACCTTGGCTTGAGCTTTGACGAGAAGCCGGCGCTTTGCTCATTTGTGACATTGGATGCAGCGGGGGCGGTCTGGACCAAATTCGGAGACACCCTGTACAGGATAGAACTGGACTCCTTCGGGGAAGTCTCCGGCATGCTCCGGTTCTCCCACCCCGGCCTTGACGATACCAATCACGTATTCGAAGACGTGGACCAGGACGGAACGGTCTGGACGCGTCTTGAGGACGGTATTTATAAGATAGGGGTGTCGTCGAAGGGCGTTCTGGAGGCAGGACGGGTTGCGTCCTCGCTCTCCCTTGGGCCGGACACTTACGTTTCAGACTTCCTGGTTGCCGATTCCTGCGTCTGGATTGCCACCCAGGACGGCCTGTACCGTGTTTACAGGGGAACCGGCGAATGGAAACAGTACAGGAACTGCCCCTCTGATTCACGCTCCCTTACCCAGAACTTCGTCTCCAGCCTTGCAATGACTGCGGACGGCCATCTTCTGGCCTCCACGCTGCATGGACTCAATGTTTATAATCCGGTCAGCGACAACTTTGAGAGGGTTGGCGCCGGAATCATCAACGGGATAAAGACGGTTGGCGACTATCTTCTTATCGGTACAGAAAACAACGGTCTGTGCATTGCAGAGCCCAGGAGCTTGTTCGTTCAGAACGTGTCCAACGAACCCAGCCGCCCTTCATCCCTTTCTGCGGGCGCCGTAAACGCCCTCTGGCAGGAGCCGGACGGACGTCTGTGGGTTGGAGTAGTGGAAGGCGGACTCAATATCGGCAATCCTGAGACTGGGGAATTCATGCATATTACTAGGGAGCGGGACGGCCTTTCGCACAACAGTATCAGTGCTTTGAGGCCGGGCCCGGACGGCGTCGTGTATGCGGGGACCTGGGGCGGAGGCGTGGATGTCATATCGGCAGGGATTAAGCCTAAGGTGCTGCGGCATATTCCGGATGCAAGCGGCCAGATGGATTTCGTGGGTGTCCTTGAATATGATTCCGTGAACGGACTGCTCTGGATTGGCTCCAACAAGGGCGTTTTCATTTATGACCTTTCGTCGGGCCGATATGCCCAGGCGACAGAGGAAGCGGTGAGCGGCTGCATCGGCTCATGCATCGACAGCGGAAACCGTCTGTGGATAGGCAGCCAGGAGGGCCTTCTGATGTTTGACCTCGGAAACCGCAGGGAGGACGGTAGCTTTGAGTACGACCATTACCGCTATGAACTGGACAATCCGGGAAGCGGACTGTATGAGAAGATATGCTGCGTACTGGAGGCATCGTCGGGCGAATTGTACGTCGGAAGCAACGGAGGCGGTTTCTACCGGGCTTCAGTCACGGAAGGCGGCAACTACTCCTTCGTGAACTACACCTCGCAGGACGGCCTTTCCAGCGACAGGGTGCGCGGTTTATGCGAAGACGATTTCGGCAGAATCTGGATCAGCACGGAGTATGGCCTGAACCTTTTCAATCCCGAAACCGGCGTCATCACTCCTTTCTATGAGCGGGACGGCCTCAAGAACATGCGTTTCCACTGGAATAATGCGCTCATGGGAACCGGTGGGCTTCTCTATTTCGGTCATGCCCAGGGCTATTCCGCAGTCAATCCTGCAGGAATTCAAGTCGCGATGCCGAAGAGAGGAAAACTGCGTCTGACAAAGGTGGTGAAGGGGAGCGAGGTCTATCGGCATCCTTTCCTTAAAGAGATCCAGATGCATGAGAAAGACCGTTCCCTGCTGTTCCAGTTCGCTGTCCTCACCCCTGATGCCGCTTCGTCCGTGAAGTTCAAATACCAGTTGGAGGGATATGATGACGAGCTGATTCCCCTGCCACAGGGGAGAAGGGAAGCGAGTTATTCTTCCCTTCCTGCCGGACGGTACAGGTTCCGTGTCGAGTCGTATGACAGGTACGGATTCATGACAGATTCGGCATCCGTTTCCGTGCGCGTCAAGCCTTACTGCTACCATACAGTATGGTTTGCCGCCCTGATGGGCCTTCTGCTGCTTGCGCTGGTGATTCTTCTCATACGCATCCGCACCCGCCACCTGAAACGCCGTCAAGAGGTGCTGGAAGAGACGGTTGAGCAGCGTACGCGCGAGATATCGGCCCAGAAGAGGCTCGTGGAAGAGAAGGCCGACGAACTTAAGCGCCAGAACGAAGTCCTTCTGCACCAGAACGAGGAACTGGCTTCCAGGAAGATGCTGGCCGTAAGGCGTGAAGATCCGTTCAAGGAAAAGGCGCTGGAAACGCTCAGGGGCATGTACAGGGACCCGGATCTGGACGTGAACGCCTTCTGTCTTGCCATGGGAATGAGTAAGACGCTTCTGAATACGCGGCTGCAGGAGGCCTTCGGGCAGTCAATCGGCCAGTTCATAAGGACTTACCGCCTTACGCTTGCAAGGGAAATGCTCGAAAGCGGAAGCGGCCTCACGGTTGCCGAGGTTGCCTATGAGGTGGGCTTCAATGACCCCAAATACTTCACGCGCTGCTTCACAAAGGAATTCTCAGCCTCGCCAAGTTCCGTAGGGAAATCCTAGTACTGCTTTTCCGGATATGCGTTTATCACGGTGTCAAGATAGGAAAAACGCGTCCGGAGCCAGTTCTTGAGCTTGTTCACCTCTACCGGGTGAGTGAATTTGTCGATGTTCCACCGTTCAACGTCATGACGCGCCGCCATGCCGATGACCTCCTCTGTCCTGTCGATATTTTCAAGGGTGGCGTCAAGGAGATGCTGCTTGTTTCCGTTCCATCGGCTTTTCAGCGCTTTGACGAACTCGGGAATGCCCCACAGGCGGCAGAACAGGTCCGATGCAGTCCCGTTCATGGCGTCTTTGTGAAGGTAAGGTTCCGTGCCGAATACCAGCCCGTTCCATTTGAAGAAAGTGTGGCACATTCCGTTATGGTTGAACATGTCGGAAGCGTCGTAGCCGAAGCCCGCATCGGCATCCCAGAAAGGCCCCATCACCCATTTTGACGAACTGTCGTAGCGGTGAATATAGCCGCTGCGCATGCTTGGGTTGTTGTCCAGCTCGCCGTTGCCGATGATTTCCTGGACAAGGATGTAGGCAATCATTGAATCGACGTCCAGGAGGCTCTGGATGTCGGTCCAGCGGCGTTGCCCTATTGCGCTTTCAAGCAGGGCGTATGCCGCCCTCACTGCCGCCAGGGTTTCTGCCGACGGATTGCCGGGGTATTTGACGGCGCAGGCGGTCTTGAAAACGGAGGAGTAGAAATTGCCTGTGGCTCCGGGATTCTCCCCGGGCCCGTCATTCATGTCGAGGGCGAGCAGTATGCCCTCTTCTTCGTCAAGCCTTACCCTGCCGCGGCCTTCTTCCACCTGCTCAGTGAGCATGTACAGCCCCATGTCCACGTCGTTGAGGGTTAGCGTTACGTAGCGGGAATGGTTGGCGCATGGGAGTCCCAGTTCGTAAGAGAGCGTGAATGCCACATTGTTCATGATGTGGGTGACATCCCTGAAATCGGCAAGGAGAACCCAGTCCTTGTTCGCGTCCATTCCCATCAGGGGCGTGCCGGCATCGAGCTTGATGCGGTACGGCTTCTTGGGATACCAGAACCAGGTGGAGTTTCCTCTTCCCTTTATCCTGCCCTTCATGTAATACCAGCTTTCAAAGACTTCTCCTCCGTTGAGGTTTACGGAGCAGGGCAGGTAGATGTCCTTTGAGTTGACGCTTTTTCCGTCCTCTGTGGTGATGCTCATGCTGCCGATTCCGTACTGGTAGTATGGGGTCGGCTCTGATTTGCCGCCGCCATCCACAATGCTGTCCCGCCGACATGCGGTGAGGCTTGCCAGAAGAAAAACAGCTATGATGCGGAGTGCTTTCATGCCGCAAAGATGCAGAGTTTCTTTCGAATGGGGAGGGAAATTTGACTATATCTGTGTGAACAAAAATCCACTTTTTATGTTTTTTTGTGCACCGCGGCGAATTGGATAGTATCTATCTTTGCTTCGGTTAACCATTCGCAATGACACTGAAACGACTCTTTGCATTCATCCTGTTATCTGCAGCGGCATTTTGTGCATGCGCGCAGAATGGCGGATTCCCGGAATTCAATCCTTCCGAGCCCCCTGCACACGACCCCGTCGCGGCAGAGTGTGACGGCGTATGGTATCTGTTCTCAACGGGTTTCGGTGTCAATGTTTTCACTTCTCAGGACCAGGTGAGCTGGACTTATTCAGGACGCGTTTTCGATACGCCTCCGCAGTGGGCGCTTGACAGCGTTCCCGGCTATCGGGGCCACACCTGGGCACCTGACATCAGTTTCCATGACGGCCTTTACTACCTGTACTACTCTTGCTCGTCCTTCGGCAAGAACGATTCTGCTATCGGTGTTGCCGTGAACAGGACCCTGAATCCGGCATCTCCTGACTACAAGTGGGAAGACAAGGGCTGCGTGGTGCGTTCGGTTGGCGGCAGGGATGACTGGAACGCCATCGACCCGAACCTTTTCATCGACGATGACGGCACGCCCTGGCTCAGCCTTGGCTCTTTCTGGAGCGGAATAAAGCTGGTGAAACTGGATGCGTCACTTACCCGCCCGGCCGAACCGCAGGTCTGGTTCCCGCTATGTTCCCGTCCGGAAGGAACGGCAGAGGATACTTCCAAGACCGACAATGCCATCAAGGCCGATCCCCGCGGCAAGGCCTTCGACCCTGGCAACGGCGCCGTCGAGGCTCCCTTCATCGTAAAGCACGGGAATTACTATTACCTGTTTGTGAGCTACGACCTCTGCTGCCGCGGCCCGAAAAGCACCTACAAGGTGGTCTGCGGCCGTTCTGAAAAAGTTACCGGTCCTTATCTGGACAGGGAAGGGAGGTCTCTCCTTGAAGGCGGCGGGACCGTTGTCGTGGCCGGAAACGAGCGTTTCCCGGGTGTCGGCCACTGTGCCGTGGTGGGAAACAAATTATTCTTCCACGCTTATGACAAAAAGATAAAATACAATGCCCATCTTCTGGTCCGTCCGCTTGACTGGACCGGAGGCTGGCCGGTTGTGAAACTATAGAACCAAATAATTATTAACAAAATTCAAAACGTATGCAAGCTAAACATTTAATGCTTGGTGCAGTCATTACGGCTTTCTTCACGGTTGCCGGTTGTGCGGGTCTTGAACCCTATACAATCGACGCTCCCGAAGACCTTGCCGAAAAGATTGCAGAGTATAAAGCAGAGAAGGCAGAGGAAAATGCCGTCCCCGACAATGCCGTTGAGATTGAAGTCTCTCCCGAGATTGTGGGAGCAGAGGACAATACCAGCGCATGGTGGACAGACTTCAGCCAGTATTTCACCATTCCTCTTGCCAAGAAGTTGGTTGTCAAGTTCGTCAACTATGGCGGCGCTTCCAACTGGAACAACTGGGTCCTGGCCATAACCACTGCCAGGGAACGCGGCGCAGACGGATACTCCGAATATGCCGTAATCCGTGCCGACCAGTACGGCTGGGGCGCGGCATACGACGCAGCCAACATAGCACTGGTCATGGATGAAACCTCGCCTGTCGATGATGCCTGGTGGGAGACTTTCCGTGACAAGATGAACGGCGCTTCCGTAGAAATGGCGATTGACCATGCCAGTGAAGGAACCGCTTATGTGGTTGCGACCGCTACCGCCACCGACGGTACCATAATCACGGAAACCTTCAACTGCCCCGTTTCCTTCGTGGACGACATCAACGTCTTCATGGTTGCCGATGGCGCCCATGTCAAAATCGAGCGGGCCTACCTTACCGATTCCGACTATCCGATTATCCCGGATTCCAATCCGTCCCGTATTGTAATCACCAACAATCCGACTTCGATAAATTACAGTTCCAATCCCGAAGAGATTGATTACTGGGGCGGCACCGTCGCAACTGTCATTTTCGAAGATGGTTCCAGCATGGCCGTTGACAAGGATAACCTTACAATTACTGCCCCCGACCTCACCACTCCCGGTATCAAGACCGTTGTAGTGAGCTACAGCTACAGCAAGAAGGGCGTTCTGTCAAAGGCCGCCTCCGGTTATTACAATTTCGAACTCATTGCAGGGCTTGAAAGCCTTGAGATTGTTCAGCAGCCTTCACACAATACTTATTTATATTATGAAAACGCCAGTCTGGATTTCCGTCCTTACGGAATAGTTTTCCAGGCGGTCTACGAAGGCGGCGCCACCGTTCCTGTCTCATTTGACGACGTCACCGTCTCCGACATCGTCATCCAGGAAGGCGAGCAGGATGTTACCTTTACATACAAGCCCGGCTCCAAGGCTGTTACCACCACTACCAAAATCAATCTGGTGAAAGGCTCCTTCGCCCTTGGCGTTCCGGAATACAATTCTGCATGGTGGGCTTATTTCGCACCTGACGTGAAAGTTCCTCAGGGCGGGAGTGCTTCCTATGAAATGGACGTATACTCCATTGCTGCAAGCAACTGGCAGTCTCCCGTTGCGATTCTCCGCAAGGCCGACCTTACCCTCGGCGGCGCCGGTGAATATGCCGTTGTCCGCATCGACAACTACGGCTGGGGTTCCAGCTTCGTCAATGCCGATGACAACAAGGAGAGCAACTGGAACTGGGATCTGTTCCTGCCCATGCTCACCAATGCCCATATCAAGATAACGGCCACTAACAACGGAGACAACGCAGTTGTCCGTTACGATGTCCTCTGGGCCAACGGCGAAGAGCATTTCCAGCTCTACAAGAACATCGCAATCAACGATGCCGACGACGTTTATCTGTCGGTGACGGTTGACAATTGCTATGCCGTGTTTGTTCCCGGCGATTATGTGGAGCCATAACCTCCGGCAGAGGGTTTTTATGCTGTTATATATTAATCCGATTCAATGAATATGAAAAAAATATTGACAAGTATAGTGCTGCTGCTGAGTGTCATCACGATGGCCCTGGCGCAGAAAAACATAACGGTGACGGGTACCATCGTGGATGAGAGCGGGGAACCCGTCATCGGAGCCGGCGTCGTCGTGAAGGGCACCACCATCGGCACAACTGCCGACATCGACGGCGTCTTCTCCCTGAACGCACCGGAAGGCTCCGTGCTCCAGGTCATTTCCGTAGGTTTCGAGACTCTGGAAATCACCCTTGGCGGCGACGGAAACCTTGGTACTATAACCATACAGACCGAAAACACCCTCCTGGACCAGGTAGTCGTCATCGGCTACGGCTCCCAGAAGAAGGTAGACCTCACAGGTTCCGTCGCTATCGTCGATGCCGATGAGATGAAGAAGGTCTCTCACTCCAACATCTCCTCCATGCTCGAGGGTAAGGTCGCCGGCGTCCAGATCACTTCCGACGGACAGCCCGGTGCCGACCCCGCCGTCCGCATCCGCGGTATCGGCAGTTTCGGTGACACCAGCCCTCTGTATGTCATCGACGGCGTTCCCATGGGAACCACCATCCGTGACTTCTCTCCTAACGACATAGAGACCATCCAGGTCCTCAAGGATGCATCCGCAGCCGCAATCTACGGCTCCCGTGCAGCTAACGGCGTTGTGATCATCACCACCAAGAACGGCAAGAAGAACCAGCCCGTGAGGGTGGACTACCGCGGTTACCTTGGTGTCGACAACATCCGCAAGGGCGTTTACGACGTGATGGACGCAGCCCAGTACGGAGACTACATCCGCATGTCCTATGCCAACAGCGGCATCGGCGACAAAGTGCCTTCAGGCTATGTGGAAGGCTCTGCATACTATCTTGACCCCGCCACCAACAACACCGACTGGTTCAAGGAAATGTTCAAGCCCGGCATCCGCCAGAACCACAACGTGAACCTCTCCGGCGGCGGCGAGAACAGCACTTTCAACGTGGGTCTTGACTACTTCAGCCAGAAGGGTACCCTCGTTGGCGCCGGTCCAAACTTTGACCGTTTCACCGTCCGTGTGAACAACACCATGGACGTCAAGTTCGTGAAACTGCGCACCGGCGTCGTCTACTCCCACTCAGACCAGGACAACATGTCAGCCTCCAACGCCAACGAATACGTACAGGGTCTCTACGGTACCCAGTATCCTATCATGGCAACCACCCTCTTCATGCCCCCGTCCATCAAGGCTTACGACGAGAGCACCTGGTTCCTTGACCGCCTTGTGGGCGCAGCATCGGACTACAGCTATGACGCTTATGGCTTCGGCACATACTATGACAGCGTTCACGGTGACATCCGTATCGCCAACCCGCTCCTTTACAATACACTCATCCAGAGGAAGTCTTCAGTCGACCGTGTCGTTGCCACCGGTTCCGCAACCGTTGACCTCATGGACATGATCGGCCACAAGAACGACAACCACAAGCTGGACTACAACCTGAACCTCTCCTACAGCCGTTCAATCGTAAAGGGCTTCACCTTCCTCCCCGCGTTCATCCTCTCAAATGCAAACTATCTTGCAAAGAGCAACGAGCGCCTGAGCGAAAACTACAACAACTACTCCGACTTCCTGGTAGAGAACTACCTCACCTATGACGGCAAGTCCGGAAAGAGCCACCTTAACGCAGTTGTGGGTATGACTTTCCAGAGGGAACGCTACCACACTCTCGCAGGCTGGGGCAACAATTTTCCCGAACCGTACTACCTCCAGGTTGGAAACGCAGCCACCCGCGACGCCAGCTCCTACGAGAGCGAGCACGTGCTGGCATCCCTCATCGGCCGTGTCAATTATGACTACGACAGCCGTTACCTCTTCCAGGCAACCGTCCGTCGTGACGGCAGCTCCCGCCTTTCCGTGAACCGTTACGACTGGTTCCCCTCCTTCTCCCTTGGCTGGAGAATCGACAAGGAGCCCTTCTTCAATGTGGATCCCCAGCTCGTGAGCCTTCTCAAGCTACGTGCCTCCTACGGTATCCTTGGTAACGAGAACATCGGCGACTACGCTTTCATGGACACCATGGCCCGCGGAAACTACACCTACAGCTTCGGCGGCACCAAGGTCACCGGTTCGGCAATCTCCAACTACGTGAACGAGTACATCCGCTGGGAGAAGAAAAAGTCCCTTGACTTCGGTCTGGACTATTCCATGTACGGAGGAGCCCTGGAAATGAACATCGACTACTATCGCAACACTTCCGAGGACCTTCTCTACTCCGTTCCCGTTCCCGCGGAAGCCGGTGCAACCAACGGCAGCGTGACCATGAACGCCGCCACCATGGTGAACTCCGGTCTTGAAATCTCAGCCAGCTGGCGCAACTACCAGCACGACCTCAAGTACGACTTCTCCGGAAACATAACCTTCCCGAAGAACGTCGTCACCTCCCTCGGCATGGGCACCGTCTCCCGTGACGATGCGATGTGCCGCACCGTCGTTGGCGAAGAAGTGGGCCGGTTCTACGGCTATGTCTACGAAGGCATCTTCCAGAGCCAGTATGAAATCGACCACCACGTCAACGAAAACGGTGATTTCGTGGTCCAGAACGGCGCAAAGCCCGGCGACGTGGCCTACCGTGACATCAACAACGACGGCCAGATTGATGCCGATGACCGTACCTTCCTGGGAAGCGGCATGCCCAAGATCCAGTTCGGCCTCAGCGCCCGCTTCGAGTACAAGAACTTCGATCTCACCATCTCTACATACGGCGCTGCCGGCCACAAGCTTGTGGACTATGTAGACCAGGCCCTCCACAGCTCCTACGGCATCACCAACAAGAGCGTAGACCTCGTGAACGCCTGGACTCCCGAAAATCGCAGCACCACCGTTCCCCGCGTTGCAAACACAGCCGACGGAACAGTGAACAACGATTTCTTCAGCTCCCGTTTCCTCCAGAACGGAGCATACTGGAAGATTGCAAACGTTGAACTGGGTTACAATGTTCCCGACACCGTCCTCGAAGGCAAGTTCTTCAGTGCTGCCCGCGTATATCTCTCCGGTCAGAACCTTGCCACTCTCACAGCTTACAAGGGTTACAACATTGACTTCGCAGGCGGAGTATTCACCCCCGGATTCAACTACTGCTCATATCCTGCACCTGTGACCCTCATGCTTGGCGTAAACCTGTCCTTCTAAAATGTACAAGAATATGAAAAAGATATCGTTAATACTGGCTGCATTCACGGTTCTTGCAAGCGTCTCCTCCTGCGACAAGATGCTGGCCGTGAAGAATGTAAACAACCAGACAACATACGACTTCGGCAACACTGAGGCCGACCTTCAGGAAGCCGTCATTGCATGCTACAACAGAATTCGCCTGGAGGGCACCTTCGCCCGCGTCGGCTACATGCACGACGTGGTACGCGGCGACGAGGCCTGGAATCCCCAGAACGCCTGGTACATCCCTGCCGACCATCTGAATTCCCCGGGTACCATCGAGACCACTGACCAGTGGATATGGCGCGACTGCTTCCACGTGGTGAACCGCTGCAACTTCGTTATCAGCAAAATCGGCGAGGACAACTCCTCCCTCAAGGAAAGCTACAAGAGGATGAAGGGCGAAGCCAAGTTCCTCCGCGGCCTTGCCTATTACGAGCTCGCAACCTACTATCAGAGCGTTCCCCTGTTCACGGACTACAGCCAGTACGGCTCCCTGGACACCATCTATTCCCCCAACAAGTCCCAGGACGAAGTGCTCGACCAGGCCGAGGCCGATTTCAAGGAGGCCATGGAGCTTCTTCCCAAGCGTGACCTCGGCGGAGAATGGGCAAAGGGACGTGCCACCTGCGGCGCCGCTGCCGGTTACTATGCCCGCACCCTCATGTTCCGTCACAAGTATGCCGATGCCCTTGCAGTCCTTGAGGACCTCCTGAGCACCGCAGACGGCGGAAAGGAAGTCTACGGCCACTATGAACTGGTTGCCGACTACGGCGCCAACTTCCGTGAAGGAAGCGACGAGAACAATGCCGAAAGCCTCTTCGAAGTCCAGTTCATGGATTACAGCACCGGCGGTACCGACGAGGAGTGGACCCCGGTGAACATCTCCTCCAACGCTACACAGGGCCATGCCCTTGAGGCAAACTTCGGCGCCGGAAACTTCGGCGGCTGGGGAGACGTTGCCATGAGCAACTGGCTCTACAACCTCTACAAGGCAGAAAAGTGCACCGACGGCCGTCTTGACCCCCGTCTGTACTGGACCGCCCTTACTTATGAGCCCGAATACAATGCATACACCGGCGTTGCCACCGCAGCATATCCCGGCGGAGACCCCAGGCAGAACATCGCCTACAACACTGTCATCACCGATGCCAACAAGGTGATTCTCCGTACCAACAATGACAACGGCGGCATCCCCGTGGCCAAGTGGACAAATGCCCGTACAGGCCTCTATAACAGCGTTGTCACCGGCCTTCACTGCGGTATCAACGTTCGTCTCATGCGCTATGCCGATGTCCTCCTGCGCGCCGCCGAGTGCGAGAACGAGGTTAACGGTCCCACCCAGAAGGCCATCGACTGGATCAACGCCGTCCGTACCCGTGCAGCCCTTCCCGGCCTTGTCCTTTCCAACTTTGCCGGAGATGCCGACAAACTCTTCGAGCAGATTGCAAACGTCGAGCGTCCCAAGGAGTTCGGCCTTGAGAACGGCCGTGGCATAGACCTCATCCGCTGGGGATTCTTCTATTCCACAGACCGCCTCCAGCAGATTGCCGCCCACAGCCGTTACATCTTCGAGAAGTACGATGCAAACGACCCTGCCCAGAAGCCCGTCACCACGGCCAACCTGGACGCAAAGGGCTCCGGTACCGCACTCGAATGCACAGATGATTCCTATACGGACTACTTCCGTCAGGGCCATGAGTATTTCCCTATCTACCAGGCTACCATGAACGAGAATCCCAAGCTGGTGGGCAATTCCGCCAACAAGAGCACTCCCAATACTCCTTCCTGGAATATTCACCCTGTAGTCACCCTTAACTAAAATGATCATGAAAATCAGCAAATACATCATTATCGCCCTCTGCGGCGCAATGGCTCTCGCTTCCTGTACCAAGGATCCCGGCGTGGGTATCATGACTAAGGAGGATTACGAGGCCAAGCTCTCTGACACCGGCATCCCTACCTATGCCGATGACTACGGCACCATCTCCAACTGGGACTTCCGTTCCAGCTGGAACCTTGCCAACGTCCACGACCCTTCCGTAACCTATTATAACGGTTACTACTATATGTTCGGCACTTCCGCATCCTACGGAAACGAGCATGAAAAGGCCGCCACAGGCCGTCAGTTCCAGGGCAAGCGCTCCAAGGACCTGGTGAGCTGGACCCACATCTACGGTCCCATGAACGAGGCCCCCGCATGGGTGAAGGACTCCCTGAACAGCATCCGCTCAAGGATGAACCTTGAGCCCATCGACAACCCCGTCTACGGTTACTGGGCACCGGTTGTTCGCGTTGTAGACGGCAAGGTGCGCATGTACTACAGCATAGTCGTGGACAACTTCATCAAGACCGGAAATGCCAATACCGCCGCCAACTTTGATGGCAGCTGGACCGAGCGCGCCTTCATCGGCATGTGTGAGACCACCACACCGGAAGACCCCGATTCATGGGTGGACCACGGCTTCGTGACCTGCTCTTCCACCGCCAAGGAAGCAGGTGCCTTTGCCCGCGCCAACTACACCGGAGACTATGGCAACACCTACTTCTACTTCAATGCCATCGACCCCACTTACATTGTGGCTCCCGACGGAAAGCACTGGCTCATCTACGGCTCCTGGCACAGCGGATTCGCCCTTCTCGAGATCAATCCTGAGAGCGGCCTTCCCGTGAATGCATACAAGGACGGCCAGTTCAAGGGCCTTGGAGACCCTTGGGGCAACAACGCCAATTACGGCGTCCGCATCGCCACCCGCGTTCCCACAGGTACATGGTCCCACTGGCAGGGCAGCGAGGCTCCCGAGATTGTGTACAAGGACGGATATTACTATCTGTTCATGGCATACGACGGTCTGGATATTCCCTACAACACCCGTGTCTGCCGCGCCAGCTCAATCGAGGGCCCCTACTATGACATCAATGGCAGCAACATCACCGAGGGAAGCGTCGCTTATCCTATCGTAACCCATCCCTACAAGTTCTCCAAGGGAGACGGCTGGGTTGGTATCGCCCACTGCTGCATCTTCCAGCAGGAGGGTACCGGCGACTGGTTCTATGCATCCCAGGGCCGCCTGCCCGCAGGCGTGAACGGCAATGCCTCCTCCAACGCCCTCATGATGGGACACGTCCGCCGCATCGTATGGGCACCGTCATCGGCCGATAACCTCACAGACCTCTGGCCCCTTTCCCTGCCCGAGCGTTATGCCGGCCTTTCAAAGACCGCAGTGAAGGCCTCCGAGATTCCCGGTGAATACGAGCACATCAACCTGGTCTATAACCAGGGCGTGATGGCCGGGTCCTCTGCACTTACCCTCGCTGCAGACGGTACGATGAGCGGAGCTCTCACCGGCACCTGGAGCTTTGACGAGAGCGCTCAATTCCTTACACTTGCACCTTCATCTGGCGTTAAAGTTGTAGTGGTTGTAGCCCATGAGGCCGACTGGGAGGCAGACCCCCGCGTGGAGACTGTAGTCTATGCCGGTACAGAGAAAACCATTAATGCCACCTGGTGGGGCAAAAAAGTCAACTAATCAATGAAAAAGACCCTGATTGTCCTTGTGACCCTTGCGGTGTGTTTCACCGCAGGGGCACAGGTCAAGGTAAACGTGCATGAGAATGCCCAGGACCAGCAGGTAATCCCTGCAGAAATATACGGCCAGTTCTCCGAGCACCTTGGCCGTTGTATCTATGAAGGAATCTGGGTGGGTCCCGATTCCTCCATTCCCAATGTAGATGGTTACCGCACAGACGTGGTAAACGCTCTCAAAGCCATCAAAATCCCCGTCCTGCGCTGGCCCGGCGGCTGTTTTGCCGACGAGTACCATTGGATGGACGGCATCGGCCCGAGGGAAGACAGGCCCAAGCTCGTGAACAACAACTGGGGCGGCACCATCGAAGACAACTCCTTCGGCACACATGAATTCCTGAACCTGTGCGAGCTCCTGGAAACAGAGCCGTACATCAGCGGCAACGTGGGTTCCGGCACCGTCGAGGAACTGGCAAAGTGGGTGGAATACATGACGGCCGAAAACGGTACCATGGCAGAACTCAGGGCCAAGAACGGCCGTAAGGAGCCGTGGAAGGTCAAGTACCTGGGCGTGGGCAATGAAAGCTGGGGCTGCGGCGGAGACATGACCGCCCAGTATTATTCCGATGTTTTCAAGCGCTATGCCCTCTATGCCCGCAACTATTCAGGAAACAAGCTATACAAGATAGCCTGCGGCGCCTCCGAGGATGACTACGAGTGGACACGCACCATGATGAAGAATGCCCGTAACCAGATGAAGGGTATCTCCCTTCACTATTACACGGTGCCCGGCTGGGAAGGCAGCAAGGGTTCTGCAACCGTTTTCACGCCCGAGGAGTATTACAATACACTTACCCGCACATCTGCCATTGACGAGATTCTTCAGAACCATATCGCCATCATGGATGCGTATGACCCCGACAACAAGGTGGCCCTCATCCTTGACGAGTGGGGGACATGGTTTGACGTGGAGCCCGGTTTCAACCCCGGCCACCTCTATCAGCAGAGTACCATGCGTGACGCAATCGTCGCTGCAATCAACCTGAACATCTTCCCCAAGTATGTCCGCCGCCTCAAGATGTGCAATATCGCCCAGGTGGTCAACGTGCTTCAGGCGATGGTGCTCACCGACGGTCCCCGCATGCTTCTGACGCCCACCTACCATGTGTTCCGCATGTTCAGCGTTCATCAGAATGCAAAGGCTGTCCCTACGGACCTCAGCTGCGGAAGCATCGTCTCTGCCGACGGCAAGATCATGCCTTCCTTCAGCGAGTCTGTTTCCCGTGATGAAAACGGCCTCCTGCATATCTCCATGGCCAATCCTTACCTTGACAAGGCTGTCACCGTAGAGGTCTCCTTCGACTCCCTGAAGCCAAAGACCGTTACCGGTGAAATCCTCAAGGCCGACAAGGTCAACGCCTACAACGATTTCGGCAAGGCTCCTGCAGTGGCCCCTGTCGAATTCAAGGGCGCAAAGGTCTCCGGCAAGACGCTGAAGCTCACCCTCCCGGCAGCCTCGGTCGTGGTGCTGGAAGTGAAGTAAGCACTGATGAGAAGAGCCATCATCATGTCCTTGACGGCGCTGCTGACCCTTTGGGGATGCGGCGCCGGGTCACAGGACAGTCCCGGTGCCGTTTTCGTGGCGGAGAATCCCCTCACTTACACGGACATTCCCGACAACGACATAATCCGCGTCGGCGACGATTACTATATGGTGAGTACAACCATGTATTTCTGTCCCGGCGCACCCGTCATGCATTCCCGTGACCTCGTTCACTGGAGGATTGTCAGCTATATATACGACGTCCTCGAGGACGATGACATATATAACCTCAGGGATGGAAAAAACGCCTACGGAAGCGGCCAGTGGGCCACTTCGCTCAGATATCACGACGGAACCTTCCATGCCCTTTTCGTGGCAAACGACCAGAAAAAGAGCTACCTGTACAGGACGAAGGACATACTGAACGGTCCGTGGGAGAGGACAGTCTTTGACGACTGGTTCTTCCACGACCCTTCCCTCCTTTTCGACGAAGGCCGTCTCTGGGTGGTATATGGCAACGGAGACCTCCGCCTTGTCGAACTCGAACCTGACGGAAGTGCCGTCAAGGGAGAGTCCAGGGTGATAGTCCGTGCCCCCAAAAGGGGAATGGGACTCAGGGCCGAGGGCGCTCATTTCTATCACATCGGAGACTACTATTACATCATCGAGATAGACTGGCCCAGGGGCGGCATCCGCCAGGCGACCTGCTGGAGAAGCCGCAGTATCGACGGCCCGTACAAGAGAAGGGTGGTGCTGAAGGGAACGCTTGACGGCCGTAAGCGCGACGGAATTGCCCAGGGCCCCATCGTGGACACCCCTTCCGGCGACTGGTACGCCATCCAGTTCCAGGACCACGGCGCTGTGGGGCGCATCCCCACGGTTCAGCCCGTCACCTGGACTGACGGTTGGCCCGTCATGGGCCGCGGCGGCAAGCCTTTGAAAGAGGTGCCGATGACCCTTGCCGAAGATCCTGACGGAGACTACGTATGGGCTTCCGACGAGTTCGACGGCGCATCGCTGCCACTCGTGTGGCAGTGGAACCACAAGGCCCCTGACGACTGGTCCCTTACCGAAAGACCCGGCTGGCTGCGTCTCATGGCACACCCTGCCGACAGCCTCCCAAGCGCCCGCGGAACGCTCACCCAGCGCACTGTGGGCCCGGCATGCAGGAGCGAAGTCTTTCTGGACGCAACCTCTCTGGAACCCGGTTCCGAAGCCGGAATCTGTGCATTCCAGGGCAACAGCGCACGCATCGGCCTCAAGGCGCTTGAAGACGGTGTGTACCTGGTGGCCAGTGAAAAGGAAACGGAGTTTTTCAGGACTCCGCTTGAAGGAGGGAAAGTCCATCTTGCCATCAGCTATGATTTTGACGCAGACCTTGCCCGTCTCTACTATTCCCATGACGGAGAGAGCTGGACACGGCTTGACTATACACTTGAAATGAAATATACCCTGGATTATTTCACCGGTTACAGGAGCGGTTTGTACTGTTTCGGCCCCGGAGGGTATGCAGACTTCGATTATTTCCGGCAGGAACTTTTGTGAAAGCGGAGTCTTTTTGTTAAATTTGTTGATACCGATAATACGAATCAATAATCAATTAAACCTAACCTGATATGTTAATGCAGTTTTTACCTTTGCAGGCGGCAGATCTCAACCGCATTTCGCTTGCATCGTGGGACTGGGTGGTCATCGCCCTGTTCTTCGCAGCGATGATCTGGATCGTCTGGGACGTTTCAAAGAAGAAGAAAGAGACATCCGGTGACTATTTCCTCAGCGGCCGTACCGCAACCTGGATTGCCATCGGCGCATCCATTTTCGCTTCAAATATCGGCTCGGAGCACCTTATCGGCCTTGCCGGTACGGGAGCATCGGCAGGCATGGCACAGGCCCACTGGGAAATCCAGGGATGGATGATTCTTATCCTGGGCTGGGTGTTCGTTCCTTTCTACGAGCGCAGCATGGTCTACACCATGCCCGAATTCCTGGAGAAGCGCTATAACCGCCAGAGCCGCGGTATCCTCACCTGGCTGTCCCTCGCGAGCTATGTCCTCACCAAGGTTTCAGTAACAGTCCTGGCCGGCGGCCTCGCGCTGAACACCCTTCTCGGAATCAACTTCTGGGTTGCCGCGCTTGCCCTTGTCATCATAACTGCCATCTATACGGTTATCGGCGGCATGGAATCGGTCCTAAAGACATCCGTGCTGCAGACGCCTATCCTCCTTGTGGGTTCACTGGTAATCCTGTGGCTGGGCCTCAAGGAACTGGGCGGCTGGAATGCAATGATGGATATCTGCGGTGCGCAGACCGTCAACGAATACGGAGACACCATGACCACCCTCATGCGTAGCGGCAAGGACCCTGAATTCCCGTGGTACGGCGCCCTCTTCGGCTCTGCCATCATCGGTTTCTGGTACTGGTGCACAGACCAGTTCATCGTCCAGAGGGTACTTTCCGGCAAGGACCAGAAGGAAGCCCGCCGCGGAACCATCTTCGGAGCATACCTCAAGCTCCTCCCTGTGTTCCTGTTCCTCATCCCCGGCATGATTGCTTTCGCACTCACCAAGACTCCCGACTCCGCTATCGGCCAGACCCTTGCCGCCGCCCTCGGCTCACGTCCCGACGGCACCGTGGCAAATCCGGATATCGCCTTCCCCATGCTGGTGAACACACTTCTTCCCGTGGGCCTCAAGGGCGTTGTGATCTGCGGTATCCTCGCCGCACTCATGAGTTCCCTTGCCTCGCTCTATAACTCATCGGCAATGCTCTATACTATAGATATTTACAAGCGCAGGCATCCGGAAACCGATGAAAAGAAGCTCGTTCTCGTGGGCCGTATCGCAACCATTGTCGTCGTGGTCCTTGGCGTTCTGTGGATTTTCGTTATCCAGAGAATGGGAAAGAGCCTTTACAACTATATCCAGAGCGTCCAGAGCCTGCTGGCTCCCGCCATCGCAGCCGTGTTCCTGATGGGTATCAGCTGGAAGAAGACCTCTCCCAAGGCCGGTATGTGGACTCTCATCATCGGCCTTATCATCGGCGGGACCAGGCTGGTTACCATGATTGTGAACCCGGAGGCCCACAATGCATTCACGTACATATTCAACGAGATGAACGTCTATGCATTCTGCGTCTGGATGTTCCTGTTCTGTGTCGCATTCGCAATCGCCGTGTCCCTCCTCACTCCCAAGCCGCGCGAGGAGCAGGTCCGCGGACTTTGCTTCGGCACTGCCACTCCTGAGCAGAAGGCTGCAACACGTGCATCCTGGAGCACCTGGGATGTTGTCCATACCGTCATCATCCTTGGATTGACCGTTGCATTCTATATCTATTTCTGGTAGTCATGCTCGAAGAACTGAAAAAGAAAGTGTGCAAGGCAAACCTTGACCTTGTGAAACACGGCCTCGTAATCTTCACCTGGGGCAACGTGAGCGCCATCGACCGCGAAACCGGCCTTGTGGTAATCAAGCCCAGCGGCGTAAGTTACGACGACATGAAACCGGAAGACATGGTGGTCGTGGACCTGGACGGAAAAGTTGTGGAAGGCAGCCTCAGGCCCAGTTCGGACACACCCACCCACGTGGAACTGTACAAGGCGTTCCCGAACATCGGCGGCGTCGTGCACACCCACTCCACCTATGCGACCGCCTGGGCCCAGGCCGGCCTGGACATCCCCAGCATAGGAACCACCCATGCCGATTATTTCCATGACGACATCCCCTGCACCCGCGACATGACCAAGGCCGAAGTCTTCGGCGAATACGAGAAGGAAACGGGAAATGTCATAGTGGAGACATTCCGGGGGCTCAATCCGGACGATACTCCTGCAGTCCTCGTGAAGAATCACGGCCCCTTTGCCTGGGGAACCGACGCAGACAACGCCGTGCACAACGCAGTGGTGCTGGAGCAGGTTGCCAAGATGGCATTCATCTCCACCACCATCCATCTGAGTACGCTGGATCTCGTGAACCACAAGCCGTCCATGAACAAGCATCTCATTGAAAAGCATTATAGCCGCAAACACGGCCCCAACGCATATTACGGACAAAAGAAATAACACTTATAGCTATGATCAAAGCATTTGAAAATCAAGAATTATGGTGGGTCACCGGTGCCCAGCTCCTTTACGGCGGCGACGCAGTGGTCCAGGTAGACGGTCATTCCAAAGAAATGGTGGAAGGACTCAACGCATCCGGAAACATCCCTGTAAAGATTGTCTATAAAGGCACGGCAAACTCCAGCAAGGAGGTTGAGGCCGTGATGACGGCAGCAAACAACGCCCCCGAATGCGTAGGTGTCATCACTTGGATGCACACATTCTCTCCCGCCAAGATGTGGATCAAGGGCCTCCAGACCCTGCAGAAACCCCTGCTTCACTTCCACACCCAGTACAACGCCGAGATTCCCTGGGACGACATCGACATGGACTTCATGAACCTGAACCAGAGCGCCCACGGAGACATCGAATTCGGCCATATCTGCGCCCGCATGCGTATACCCCGCAAGGTGGTCGTGGGCTATTGGAAAGACCCTGAGGCCCAGCGCCGAATTGCCATTTGGGCACGTGTCAGCGCCGCCCTTGCCGATGCAAAGAACGTCCGCTGCCTCATGTTCGGCATGAACATGAACAACGTGGCCGTTACCGACGGTGACCGCGTGGAATTCGAGCAGAGGCTCGGTTACCATGTGGACTACTGCCCGGTATCATCCCTCATGGATTACTGGAAGAAAGTCACGCCCGAGGAGGTCGACGCCCTTGTTGAGGAGTACAAGAAACTCTATACCATCAAGATAGACGAAACCGGCCCCGAAGTATACTGGGAGAAGGTCCGCAATGCCGCCCGCGCAGAGATTGCCATCCGCCGCATCCTTGATGCAACCGGCGCAACCGCCTTCACCACCAACTTCGACGACCTTGGCGATGCCGATGTCGACAGCCCCGGCTTCGTGGGCTTCGACCAGATTCCCGGCCTTGCATGCCAGCGTCTCATGGCCGAAGGTTACGGCTTCGGCGCAGAGGGTGACTGGAAGACAGCCTGCCTGCAGCGTACTCTCTGGGTAATGTCCCAGGGCCTTCCCGGCGGCTGCTCCTTCCTTGAGGATTACACCCTCAATTTCGCGGGCGAGAAGTCATCCTGCCTGCAGAGCCACATGCTGGAGGTATGCCCCATGATTGCAAGCGACCGTCCCAAGCTGGAGGTCCACTTCCTTGGTATCGGCATCCGCAAGCAGCCCACCGCACGTCTGGTGTTCACCTCCAAGACCGGCCCCGGCGCAAAGGCTACCATCGTAGACCTTGGCAACAGGTTCCGCGTCATCGTGCAGGATGTAGACTGCATCGAGCCCAAGCCCATGCCCAAGCTTCCCGTTGCATCGGCACTCTGGATACCCCGTCCCACCTTTGAAATCGGCGCATGTGCATGGATTCTCGCCGGCGGCACACACCATTCTGCATTCAGCTATGACATCACGGCCGAATACTGGGGAGACTTTGCCGAATTCACCGGCATCGAGTTTATCCATATCGGCAAGGATACCACCATTCACAAGTTCAAACGCGAACTGCGCATGAACGAGGTCTACTATCTTCTGAACAAAGCCCTGATGTAGTATGACCGCAAAGCAGACCATCGAAGCCGGGAAGGCAGTCCTTGGCATCGAATTCGGCTCTACCCGCATCAAAGCTGTTCTGGTCGATGAGAAGCACAATCCCATCGCCCAGGGCAGCCACGAGTGGGAAAACCAGTTTGAGAACGGCCTGTGGACCTACAGCCTGGACGCAATCTGGACAGGTCTTCAGGATTGCTATTCCAACCTCCGCGAAGACGTCCGCCTGCATTACAACACGGATATCACTTCGCTTGCCGCCATCGGCATAAGCGCCATGATGCACGGCTACATGGCCTTCAACGAGGCCGACCAGCTCCTCGTCCCTTTCCGCACCTGGAGAAACACCAATACAGGCGCTGCGGCAAAGGTGCTTAGCGAGAAGTTCAACTTCAACATGCCGCTGCGCTGGAGTCTTTCACACCTGTATCAGTGCATTCTGGATGACGAACCTCATGTGAAGGACGTGCGTTTCTTCACCACTCTTGCCGGTTACATCCACTGGAAGCTTACCGGCCGCAAGGTCCTGGGCGTCGGAGACGCATCCGGCATGATGCCCATTGATGCCGCCACCAAGGATTTCGACGCAAAGCGCATCGCCGTTTTCGACAGTCTGGTGGCTTCCAAGGGCTATCCTTGGAAACTTGCAGACATCCTTCCCAAAGTGCTCCTGGCAGGCCAGCCCGCCGGCGTCCTTACCGAGGACGGCGCCCGCTACCTTGACATTTCCGGCCATCTGCAGCCGGGTGTCCCTTTCTGCCCTCCGGAAGGAGACGCAGGCACCGGCATGGTGGCGACAAATGCAGTGAAGGTGCGCACCGGAAACGTATCGGCAGGAACCTCTTCTTTCTCGATGATTGTGCTGGAGAAGGACCTTTCCAAGCCGCACGAGATGATAGATATCGTCACCACGCCTGACGGAGCCCCCGTGGCGATGGTCCACTGCAACAACTGCACGAGCGACCTCAACGCCTGGGTGAACCTCTTCAAGGAGTATCAGCAGCTGCTTGGAATCCCCGTGGACATGAACGAAGTCTTTGGCAAGCTGTACAACAATGCGCTCAAGGGAGATTCCGACTGCGGCGGCCTGGTGGCCTTCAACTACTTCTCCGGAGAGCCCGTCACCGGTCTTGCCGAGGGTCGTCCGCTCTTTGTGCGCAATGCCCTTGACAAGTTCAACCTTGCCAACTTCATGCGCGCGCATCTATATGCGTCCGTAGGTGTTCTCAAGATAGGAAACGATGTCCTCTTCAAGGAGGAGCAGGTGAAGGTGGACCGCATCACGGGACACGGCGGCCTGTTCAAGACCCCCGGAGTGGGGCAGAGAGTCCTTGCAGCAGCTCTTTCATCGCCTATTTCCGTCATGGAAACGGCCGGCGAAGGCGGCGCATGGGGTATCGCCCTCCTTGCATCCTACGTTGTGAATAATCCTTCCGCACTCTCCCTTGCCGATTTCCTGGAAAAGGTTGTCTTCGAAGGCAACACCGGTGTGGAGATAGCCCCCACGCGGGAAGATATCGACGGGTTCGACGCCTGGATCAAGAATTACTGCGCGTGCATTCCTGTTGAGGAATCGGCAGTGAAGAATAAGAAATAATTGCTATCTTTGTGAAAATGTCTTTTTATGGATAAAGAAAATCTTCAGAAAATCGCATCGCAGGTGCGCCGTGACCTCATCCGCATGGTGACATCGGCAAAGTCCGGCCATCCGGGCGGCTCCATGTCCACCACGGACATCCTCACCGCATTGTATTTCGAGGTGATGGACCATAATCCTGCCACATGGACACGTGACGGCAAGGGACAGGACCAGTTCATCCTCTCTGCCGGCCATCTGGCACCGGTCTATTATTCCATACTTGCCCGCGCAGGTTATTTCCCGGTGAGTGAGCTTGGTACCCTCCGCAAGATGGGTTCCCGCCTCCAGGGCCATCCTTCAATCCGAAGGGGCCTTCCCGGCATCACGCAGTGCTCCGGCTCCCTGGGACAGGGCGTTTCTGTTGCTGCAGGTCTTGCACTGGCAAAGAAACTGGACGGAGACAAGCACTTCGTGTACGTGCTCTGCGGCGACGGCGAATCCGAAGAAGGCCAGATCTGGGAAGGAGCGGAATTCGCCACCCATCACAGCCTTGGTAACCTTATCGGCATGACAGACTGGAACGGCCAGCAGATTGACGGCCCCGTTGAGAGCGTTTCCGGCGGCGGAGACCTCCAGCTCAAATGGCAGGCCTTCGGCTGGAACACCGTAACTGCCGACGGCCACGACATGGAAGCCATTGTAACCGCTTTCCAGAAGGCAAAGGAAATGGGCAAGAAGACCAACCGTCCCACCATGATTCTCTTCAAGACAGACATGGGCCACGGCGTGGACTTCATGGCCGGCACACACAAATGGCACGGCAAGGCTCCGTCCGCAGAACAGTGCGAAGCCGCCCTCGCCCAGCTCGAAGAAACACTCGGTGATTATTAATTTGATGGCCCTATGAAAAAATATATCGACTCAGGAAAGAAAGACACCCGCAGCGGTTTTGGCGAAGGCCTCCTCAGGGCCGGCAAGGCCGATGAGCGCGTAGTCGCCCTCACCGCAGACCTCAAAGGCTCCCTCAAGATGGACGCCTTTGCTGCCGAATTCCCGGAAAGATTCATCCAGTGCGGCATTGCCGAGGCCAACATGGTAGGCGCAGCCGCCGGTCTTGCAATTGCCGGAAAGATTCCTTTCATCGGCTCCTTTGCAGAATTTGTGACTGGCCGAGTGTATGACCAGCTCCGTCAGGAGGTTGCATACGGCAACACCAACGTGAAGATTGCTTCTTCCCATGCGGGTATCACCCTTGGCGAAGACGGTGCAACCCACCAGACCATGGAAGATATCGCCCTCATGCGCGCCCTTCCCGGAATGGTTGTCATCAACCCCTGCGACTACAACCAGACCATGCAGGCGACAATCGCTGCTGCAAAGTATCAGGGACCGGTTTATCTGCGTTTCGGCCGTCCTTCGGTTCCCAATTTCACAGACCCGGAAGAGCCCTTTGAGATTGGTAAGGCATACGTCATGAACGAAGGCAAGGACGCAACCGTTTTCTGCTGCGGCCACCTTGTATGGGAAGCCCTCCAGGCAGCTGAAATCCTTGAAGCAGAAGGCATCTCCCTTGAAGTTGTCAACGTCGCCACCATCAAGCCCTTGGACGAGGATGCCATCATCGCATCCATCAAGAAGACCGGCAAGGCCATAGTCGCAGAAGAGCACAACATGGCAGGCGGCCTTGGTGAAGCCATCGCCGGAGTACTTGCACAGAAGTATCCTGCAAAGTTGGAGTTCATGAACGGTGGAGACCGCTTCGGCCAGACCGGCACCCCCGCCGAACTCATGGCCCTCTACGGCCTTGACGCCGCCCACATTGCCGACAAGGTCCGCGCCGTGCTCAAATAGCCCCGCCGCACCCCGCTCTACCAGACTCCCGTCCCTGAAAATCCCCATTTCCAAGGACGGGAGTCCCGCATCCACCCACCCCGTCCTTGAAATTGCCCGATTTTAAGGACGGCTACCTTGAGCCCAGGAAGAGGAGCACCATGCTGGCGAGGAGAAGTGTCAGGTCCAGAGCCTTTGCGCGGAGATTCTTTTCGTGAAGCAGGAATGCGCCGATAGCGAAGCTCACCAGGACGCTGCCACGGCGGATCATCGACACCACGGCGATGAGGGCATCCGGGTTGGCGAGGGCCTGGAGATAGGCGTAATCGGCAGCGCAGAGGAAAATGCTGATGAAGGGAATGGCCCAGGACCATCGGAATCCTTTTGCCGATGCCACCCCCGCCGCCTTTGCTGCACGACCGTTTGTCACAGCCAGAAGGACACCCATCATGCCTGCCTGATACAGCGTGTACCATCCCAGGACCTGCTTCTTGTCAAGGCACAGATATTCCGGAGACATGAGATATTTGTCGTATAGTCCGCTGGCAGCACCAAGAATCACGGCCAGGGCAAGACAGATGACCCACATGTTGCCGCGGGTGGGAATGCCTTCTTTCTCCCGTGTGCGCCTCATGAGAAACAGCGCCACCAGTGCCAGCGCAACGCCCGCACTTTGGAGGAGGTTCAGCCTTTCACCAAACAAAAGGACGGCGCCGATGAGCACCAGCACCGGCCTCGATGCGTTCACCGGCCCCACAATGGTGAGTGGCAGATGCTTCATAGCATAGTACCCGGCCACCCATGAGGACAGCACCAGGGCGCTCTTCATCAGTATCCACTTCTGTACATCCCATCCTCCCCATCCCGTGGAGAACACGAACGGCGACATTATCAATGCCGAAAAAACCGTATTCAGGAACAACACCGGAATGACTGCGTTCCCTTTCAGCGCAATCTTTTTGGAGGAATCATAGCAGCCCAGCAGCGCCGCCGATAAAAAAGCCAGCAACCACCACATCAGACCTCAATCCCCATGATATAGTCATTCATATAGAACCCCTTGCCGATGGGAAAGTCTCCCTGCCGCAGCACCTTGAACCCCACGTGCTTATAGAACCCCAACGCAGGATTCTCCCTGTTCACGTTGAGTTCCACCGTCGCATGGCCAGCCTCCTCCCTCACATGATCCAACGCCCTTTCCATGAGCATCTTCCCAAGCCCCGTCTTCTGGGCCGACGGCATCACATATATCTTCTGCAGATGGTATAGCCCCTCGCTTTCTTTCTGAACGGACACATATCCCTGCGGCGTGTTTCCATCCCATGCGATATAGTACACATGTCCTTCCTCAACCTGCTTTTCAAGGCTGGGCATGGAGTACATCCAGTCCATCATGTAATCCAGCTGCTCCGGCGACAGGATAGTCCTGTAGGTCTCCCTGAACACCACATCGGCCATATTATGTATAGTAGCAAGGTCTCCCCCTGCCGCACGCCTGATCTCAATCATGCCGCAAAGTTACAACAAATCCCGCAGATATCCCTATCCCCGCATCCGCCACCCCGTCCTTAAAATCTAGCAATTTCAAGGACAGGGTGGCGGATGGAAGGGGCTCCGTCCTTAAAATCGGGCATTATTAAGGACGGGGTGGCGGATGCGGGGACTGCAGTGATGAGGCGGATATTTGTCAAAAGCAAATAAATGACTACCTTTGTAGATAAGTGTTTATTGAAGCCTATGTCTAATTCTACAGGGCATATTGCGCAGGTCGTGGGACCTGTTGTGGATGTGCATTTCGACATATCGGCACGCGAGGCCGAAAAGGAACTACCCCGTATTGACGATGCCCTTGAGGTCATCCGCCCAGATGGCCGCAGGCTCATCCTGGAGGTACAGCAGCACATCGGTGAGGACACCGTGCGCTGCGTTGCCATGGACTCCACCGACGGCCTCCGCCGCGGCCTGGAAGTGCGCAATACCTTCCTCCCCATAACCATGCCCGTGGGTGTGCAGATTCGCGGAAGGGTGATGAATGTCACGGGAGATGTGATCGACGGCATGCCGGAACTGGGCCGCGAAGGCGCCCTTCCCATCCACAGGGAGCCGCCCAAGTTCGAGGACCTTACTACCTCCCAGGATATCCTCTTCACCGGCATCAAGGTCATCGACCTGCTGGAGCCTTACCTGAAGGGCGGCAAGATCGGCCTTTTCGGCGGCGCAGGCGTAGGAAAGACTGTGCTCATCAAGGAACTCATCAACAACATCGCAAAGGCGCACAACGGCTTTTCCGTGTTCGCCGGCGTCGGAGAGCGCACCCGTGAGGGCAACGACCTCCTCCGCGAAATGATAGAATCCGGCGTTATCCGCTACGGAGACGCCTTCAACAAAGCCATGGAAGAAGGCAAGTGGGACCTCTCACTGGTGGACAAGGAGGAACTTGCAAAGTCCCAGGTGTCCATGGTCTTCGGCCAGATGAACGAACCCCCGGGAGCACGTTCCAGCGTCGCCCTGAGCGGCCTCACCCTTGCCGAATCCTTCCGCGACTCGGCCGATGCCGAAAGCCCCAAGGACATCCTCCTTTTCATCGACAACATCTTCCGATTCACCCAGGCCGGCTCCGAGGTTTCCGCCCTCCTTGGCCGTATGCCTTCCGCCGTAGGTTACCAGCCCACCCTTGCAACTGAAATGGGCAAGATGCAGGAGCGCATCACCTCCACCAGGAACGGCTCCATCACATCCGTCCAGGCCGTCTACGTCCCTGCCGATGACCTCACGGACCCCGCCCCCGCCACCACCTTCTCCCACTTGGATGCAACCACCGTCCTGAGCCGAAAAATCACCTCCCTGGGAATCTACCCGGCAGTCGATCCGCTGGAATCCACCTCCAGAATCCTGGATCCCAACATCGTAGGAGAGGCCCACTACAACACCGCCCAGAGGGTGAAACAGATACTTCAGAGGAACCAGGAACTCCAGGACATCATCGCCATCCTTGGCATGGACGAACTCTCCGACGAGGACAGGACCACCGTCAACCGTGCCCGCCGCGTCCAGCGCTTCCTCTCCCAGCCTTTCTACGTGGCCGAAGCCTTCACCGGCGTCAAGGGTGTCATGGTCTCCATCGAAGACACCATCCGCGGCTTCAACAAGATACTTGACGGCGAGGTCGATTACCTCCCTGAACAGGCCTTCCTCAATGTGGGCACCATCGAAGACGCCATCAAGAAGGGCGAGGCCATACTCGCAGCGGCGAAATAGATTATTCACTTCGTTCAGAATGACAGATTTGACACTGCATATCCTTTCCCCGGAAGGCCCCGTCCTTGAAACGCAGGCCGATATCGTGACGCTTCCCGGCGCCGCCGGCTCCTTCACCGTCCTCAAGGACCACGCGCCCATAGTCACCGCCCTGGTTCAAGGCGACGTGCGCTATGTAGCCGCCGGAAAGGAAGAATCGGTGCCGATCAAAGAAGGTTTCGCCGAAGTCCGCGACAACACCGTAACCGTCTGTGCCGAGGTATGATAGCCGTCATCCTCATATCGCTCCTGCTTATTGGGGATTTCTCCGCTCCGCAAAGTTCCGGTCGAAATGACAATAATACCTCCTCTGTCATTCCGGGCGAAGTCGAGGAATCTCAAATCGACGTGGCCGAAATCATATTCGACCATATAGGGGATGACTATGAGTGGCATATAACCGAGTGGAAAGGAAAGCACGTTGCAATCCCCCTTCCGGTCATAGTTAAAAGCAGTACGGGATGGCATGTGTTCTCATCTTCCAGGATAAAGCATGGAGATGAGTATGAGGGGCTTAGGCTTGATCCCGAAAGTGGGAAAATCATTGATACGGCAACCGGAAAACGGCCATTGGACATTTCCATCACCAAGAATGTTCTGGCCCTCATGTTCTCAAGTCTTCTGCTTCTTGTGATTGTCCTGTTTACAGCACGCTGGTATCGCCGGCACGATGCCCTTGAAGAGGCTCCCACCGGGCTTGCCGCGGCAATGGAGCCTCTGGTGATGATGATACACACAATGGCAAAGGAAAACATCGGAGAGGAAGACTACAGGCGGTATTCGCCGTATCTTTGCATGGCTTTTCTGTGGATACTTTTCAACAATTTCATAGGAATCATACCATTTTTCCCCGGAGGTGCAAATCTCACGGGAAACATCGCAGTCACGCTGGTTCTGGCGCTGTTTACCTTTTTCACCGTGAACCTTACCGGGACCAGGCATTATTACAAAGATATTTTTGCCCCGGACGTGCCGGGCTTTCTGAAACCCATAATGCCGGTCATAGAAGTCTTCAGCGCCTTCATGAAACCGGTGTCCCTCACCATCCGTCTTTTCGCCAATATGCTGGCGGGCCACATCATGATACTGAGCATAGTATGCGTTATTTTTATAATGGCAAAGTACGGTCCGCTCCTTACCGGGTCCATGACGGTTGTTTCCGTACTCTTCGGCGTCTTCCTGGATGCGCTGGAGTGCCTTGTAGCTTTCATCCAGGCCTATGTATTCACCATGCTCAGTTCAATATATATAGGATTGGCGCGTGTACGTGAAGAATAACTGTTTAAACTTTTGATATTATGTTACTTTCAACTATGATTCTCCAGGCGGCTGCAGGTGCGGCCCTGGGTAAAGTGGGAGCGGCAGTGGGAGCGGCCATAGCAGCGATTGCAGCTGCCATCGGCATTGGAAAAATAGGCAAGTCCACCATGGAATCCATCGCAAGGCAGCCTGAAAGCGCAGGCAATCTGCGTGCTGCCATGATTATCGCCGCAGGTATGATTGAGGGTGCTGCACTCTTTGCAATCATTGTCTGTCTTCTCACCATCTTCTTCTGATGAATCTCATTACTCCTGACGGCGGACTTCTCTTCTGGATGGTTGTCATTTTTGGCATCGTCTTCTTCCTGCTTGCGAAATTCGGCTTCCCGATTATCACCAAGAGCGTGGATGAGCGCAGTGCCAAGATTGAGAAATCCCTGAAGGACGCCCGCGTAATTGAGGAGAGAATGGCTTCCTGGACAGAGCAGGAGAAGCGCATGAAGGAGGACGCCCGCAAAGGCCAGGCCTTCGTACTCAGGGAAGCGGCAGAGGAAAAGAACCGCATCATTGCCGATGCCCGCATGGAGGCCAAGGCCGAGGCCGACAAGCTCCTTGCCGAAGCCCGCACTTCCATCGCCGCCGAGAAAGAAAGTGCCCTCAGGGATATGCGCCGCGAGGTCGCCGTCCTGGGTGTCGAAGTTGCGGAAAAAATCCTCCGTGAAGAGCTTTCCAGTGCCGATGCCCAGCGCGCCTACCTCGAAACAATGCTGGATGAAGCATCCAAGGCCGATACCATAAAGTGAACCAGAGCATAGTCATAACGCGATATGCACGGGCCCTCGTCAAGTACGTGACGGAGACCGGTGACGGCGCCGTCGTGTGCTCCGAGGCCGAGGCCCTGATAAAAGCGCTCCACAGCATTCCGGACCTCTCCCGCATGGTGAGGGCATCGGACGACGTGGCCTCTCCCTTTGAGAAGAAAAAGCTTCTCCAGGGTGCCCTGGGAGGCAGAATGTCCAATGAACTGAGCCGTTTTCTCACGCTTCTCAACCGCAAGGGCCGCATGGACCTGGTGGGGGATATCCTCCGTGACTTTACGGACTTGTACTATAGGAGCGTCGGCAAAAGGGTAGTGCAGCTTGTAGTGGCAGTGGAGCCTTCCGAACACCTTATCCGGAGGGTGCGTGCCCTTATCAAGGACAAGACCGGTGTCGATGCCGTCATAAGCGTGACGGTAGATCCGGACATTATCGGCGGCTTTGTGCTGGACTTTGACGATTACCTCTTGGACGCCAGCGCCCGCGGGGCTCTTGACCGCATCAAAGAGCAATTTATTGAACAAAACAGACGAATAATCTGATGGCAGCAAACCTAAGACCAAGTGAAGTGTCAGACATCCTGGTAGAGCAGCTCCGGCACATGAAAAACAATCTCCGGTTCGAGGAAATCGGCAAGGCTCTGCAGGTGAGTGATGGCGTAGTGCGTATCTACGGCCTTGACAATGCCGAGGCCGGCGAACTGCTGGACTGCGGAAACGGAGTCATGGCTGTGGTGATGAATCTGGAGGCCGATAACGTCGGCGCCGTGCTTATGGGTCCCACAGACCAGATCAAGGAGGGCATGGTGGTCCGGAGAACCGGGCGCATCGCATCCATCGGCGTAAATGAAAATCTTCTTGGAAGGGTGGTGGATCCGCTGGGCAATCCGCTGGACGGCCTGGGTCCAATCGAAGGGGAGAAGGTGGACATGCCGCTTGAGAGGAAGGCTCCGGGAGTCATCTTCCGCCAGCCGGTTACAGAGCCGCTGAAAACGGGTCTGAAGGCCATTGACGCCATGATTCCTATCGGCAGGGGACAGAGGGAACTCATCATCGGCGACCGCCAGACCGGAAAGACGGCGATTGCAATCGACACCATTATCAACCAGAGGGAGGATTTCCTCTCCGGAAAGCCGGTATACTGCATATATGTTGCCGTGGGCCAGAAGGGCAGTACGGTGGCGTCAATCGTGAAGACGCTGCGTGAGCACGGAGCCATGGACTACACTACGGTTGTGGCTGCGACTGCCGCAGACCCTGCCGCCCTGCAGTATTTCGCACCGTTTGCAGGTGCGGCCATCGGCGAGTTTTTCCGTGACACCGGCCGCCATGCGCTGGTTGTCTATGACGACCTCTCCAAGCAGGCGGTTTCCTACAGGGAAGTTTCCCTGATCCTTAAGCGTCCTTCCGGCCGCGAGGCTTATCCCGGCGATATTTTCTACCTGCATTCCCGTCTTCTGGAAAGGGCTGCACGCATAATCGACCAGCAGGAGGTTGCAGAAGCCATGAACGACCTGCCCGAAGCTCTGAAAGACAAGGTCAAGGGAGGCGGCTCGCTTACTGCGCTTCCCATTATCGAAACGCAGGCTGGTGATGTATCGGCATACATTCCCACCAACGTGATTTCCATTACAGACGGCCAGATTTATCTGGAGCAGAGCCTCTTCAACCAGGGCGTGCGTCCCGCAATCAATGTGGGTATCAGCGTGTCCCGAGTGGGCGGCAGCGCCCAGGTGAAGTCCATGAAGAAGGTTGCCGGCACACTCAAGATAGACCAGGCCCAGTGGATGGAACTGGAGGCCTTCTCCAAGTTCTCCTCCGACGTTGACAAGGTCACCGAAATGGCTCTGGACAAGGGCAGGAAGAACAATCAGCTACTCATCCAGCCGCAGTACAGTCCCATGCCCCAGGGCGAACAGGTGGCCATCCTCTACTGCGGCACCAAAGCCCTCATGAAGGACATCCCGGTCTCCCGCGTCCGCGAGTTCCAGACCGCCTTTCTCGACCGCATGCGCGCCTCCCATTCTGCCGATGTCCTCACCCCCCTCGGCGAAGGCAAGCTCACCCCCGGGATTGAGAAAACCCTTGCCGATGTGGCTGCATCCGTGATTCTCAGCATGCAGTAGTTGTCATTTCGAGCGACCCTTTGTCATTTCGAGCGTAGTCGAGAAATCTCATGCCAACATTAAAAGAAATAAAAGGCCGCATAGCATCCGTGCAGAGCACGCTGAAGATTACTTCGGCGATGAAGCTCGTGTCCTCTGCGAAGCTTCGCAAGGCGCAGGCCGCCATTGATGCCATGCGGCCGTACCAGGAGAGGCTCAGTGCCATGCTGGAGCTTGCGTCGGGCACGAAACAGGGTGTTTCCGGCCCCGGCCGGGCGCCTGAAGACACCTTTAACCCTCGCACAACCGTGGTCATTGCCATGGCGTCCAATTCGTCGCTTTGCGGCGGCTTCAATGCTCAGGTCATCGCCAAGACCAGGGAAGTGGTCAGGGAATATCCCGGCGCGAAGGTTATCGCCATCGGCAGCAAAATGTCCGATGCCCTCCGCAAGACCGGCGCCCCCGTGTACACCCCCTCTGTCATTTCGAGCGATGCCCTTTCCGATCACCCCTCCTACGCCCCCGTTTCTGCCATCACGGACATCCTCATGGCCGATTCTTCACTGGGCCGGGTACTCCTTGTATACAACCACTTCGTCTCCACCGGCAAGCAGGTTCCCGTGGTGGAAACACTTTTTGTTGCCGCAGATGTTGCCACGGACGGAAATAAGGCTGTTATTCCGTCGGAAGGGCAGAATTTTGGTGCCACGGACGGAAATAAGGCCGATATTCCGTCACGGGATGTGATTCTGGAACCATCCCGCAAGGAGCTCATGGAAGCGCTGTATCAAAAATCCGTGAAGATAAAGTTCTTTGCGGCGCTTCTTGACAGCGCGGCGGCAGAGCACGCGGCCCGTACCGTTGCCATGCAGGCTGCAACCGACAACGGCGAAGACCTTCTCCAGGAACTCACCCTGCAGTACAACAAGGGCCGTCAGCAGAAAATTACCAATGAGATTCTGGACCTCGCAGGAGGTTCCCAGACTCAATAACCCCCCGCGCGGATTTCACAATCGGCCCGGGGGTTTATTGTATAGAGTGTATCAATATTTATGTCTGACAAAGCATTATACCAATACCGTGCCAAACATAAATTATTTTTTGCCTTTCGGATTCCAGAGTCCGTAAACTTCGCTTACGTTGCCGGCAGTGATGAAACTGTGAAGATCATTGTCGCGGATGTATGCCATAAGGTCTGAGAACTCGTTCTGGGCAAGGAGGACCTGGATTTCCATGGATTTCTCAAGGGTGTAGCCGCCAGTGACTTCATACAGGGAGCAGCTTCTGCCCAGTTGTTCTATGATATGCCTGCGAATCTGTTCATAGTCCTTGGAAATGATGCAGACCCTCTTTCTGCGGTTCAGGCTGGCGGTGAAATAGTCCAGCGTAATGCCGTTGATCCAGGTGCCGATGATGCCGATGATCACCAGCCTGAAAGGATTGATGGCAAATGCGGTGCAGCAGATGGCGATTCCGGCGATGCTCACGGATGTTCCGATATCAAAGTGCAGGTACTTGTTAACTATCTTTGCCAGGATATCAAGGCCTCCCGTAGATGCATTTATGTGGAAGAGTATGGTCTGCGATGCGCTCAGGATGAGGACGAAGCAGATCAGGTCGAACCATGGGTCGTTCATCAGAGAAGTTGCTCCGGGCTCCAGAAGGGTTTCGATAGGAAGTATCTTCTCCCACATGTCAATCAGCGGTCCCAGGATAAGGGCGGTATAGACCGTCTTGGCGCCAAACTCCTTGCCGATGAGCAGCCACGCCAGGATGAGCAGCAATGCGTTGATGATGACAATGACCTGCGATACCTTGAGGCCGATTCCGACAGCATTGAGAAGATTGCCGATAACAATGGAAAGACCGGTAATGGAACCGACCACCAGCTTCGAAGGTATGAGGAAATAGTACACGGAAGCGGCCGCAATGGCCATGCCGCCCGTCATGATGAGGAGCTCCTTCCAGAACTTCCAAGTGCCCAAAACGCGAAGAAAATCTTTCATTGTTTAATAGTTTTAGCGCGTAAAGGTAATGTTTTTTTCGTATAGTTATATTCTTTTGTGATAATTTGTGAGTTTTCCATGCCGTGGGGGATATGTAAAAAAGAGTTATATTTGCAGACGATATGACAAAGGCTGTAGTATTTGACATAGGCGGAGTCCTCATAGACCTCGACACAAAGGCCTGTATCGATGCTTTTATCGGCAACATGGGCTTTGAGAAGATTACGGAGATTCTGGACCCCTGGCACCAGAAAGGCATCTTCGGAAATTTTGAAGAGGGACTCGTGAGTGCCGATGAATTCCGTTCCTGGATACTTGAGCGCTCCCGCCCCGGCTGCAAACCCGAAGATGTGGACCACTGCATGTGGGCCCTACTCACCGGAATGAACCCCGCTACAGCCGCCGCCGTCAGATCCCTCGTGGGCCGATATCCCCTCTACCTCCTTTCCAACAACAACCCAATCAGCATGCGGCGCTGCCACGCACTCCTTGCCGAAAACGGCCTTGGAGATGCCTTCAAGGGCGAATTCATCTCCTATGAGATGAAGATGCTCAAGCCATCGGCACAGTTCTACAAAGAGGTTGTCAGAAGGTTGGGAATTACTCCGGAGGATGTTCTTTTCATTGATGATTCCGTCTCGAACGTGGAAGGCGCGAAGGCTGTTGGTATCAACGCGAGGCTGTTCGTCCCGGAATCGCCCATTGCCAACCTGCTGCCGTAGGATATGTCTCTGTACTCGTATTTCAGGATAAGCAAGCCGTCGGAGGAGAAAGTGCCGCCGGAGGAGGTGGACGCCGCTTACAAGCGTCTTCGCTCCCGCACTTTCTGGGGCGTTACCGTCGCCTACACCCTGTACTATGTGTGCAGGATGACTCTGGGTGTGGTGAAGCAGCCGCTCATCGACGGCGGAGTCCTCACGGCGGGGCAGCTGGGCATCATCGGCTCTGCTTTCTACTTCGTGTATGCCGCCGGCAAGTTCTGCAACGGCTTCATTGCCGATTACTGCAATATCCGCCGTTTCATGGCCGTGGGAATAGGGGTATCGGCAGTGCTGAATCTGGTGCTGGGACTGCTTGGAATGCTGCAGGGGCCGCTGGGATTCGGGTCCGTTCTCATGATGGTGTTCTTTGCTGTGCTCTGGGGCGTGAACGGATGGATGCAGTCAATGGGCTCGCCGCCCGGAACCATAAGCCTGTCACGCTGGTTCCCGCTTTCTATCCGCGGAACCATGTACAGCATATTCTCATCCACTCCGCAGCTGGGAAAGGCCGTGTCCATGATCATGAACGGTTTCATAGTTGCCGCAGCCGGCTGGCAGTGGGGTTTCCTTGCCGCCGCCGTTGCCGGATTCATAGGCCTTGCCGTGTCGATTGTTTTCATATACGACACGCCGGAAAGCCAGGGCCTGCCTTCAGTACAGGAACTCTCCGGAGAACCTGTGAGGGAGATGGACAAAATGCCCACCAAAGAGCTGCAGAGATGGGTGTTCAAGCACCCCGGAATCTGGGTTATAGCAATCTCTACGGCATTTTTGTACATCACCCAGCATGCGGTTAGTGACTGGGGAGTGCTCTTCCTTCAGAAACAGAAAGACTTCTCGCTGGAAAAGGCTACGCAGGTAATAGGTCTTGCAGAAGTATTCGGCGTTGCAGGCAATCTCGCCGCAGGATGGATGTCTGACGTTCTGTTCAGGGGCAACCGCTCCAGGCCAGTGGTCATTGCCGGCATACTTGCCATCCTCTCCCTTGCCGGATTCCTGTTCATGGGAGGCGGCTACTGGGCAAATATGGCGTTTGTGGCACTGTTCAGCATGTCATTCAGCGTGGTGTTCTGCATAGTTGCCGGCCTCATGGCATTGGACTTCGTCCCGCGCAAGGCAACGGGCGCCGCACTTGGCATCGTGGGTATTTCCAGCTATGCCGCAGCCGGTCTCCAGAGCATGGTTTCCGGTTTTCTCATCGGCGGCTACTCTGCCGGTGACGTCTACAACTTCACCCCGGTATCCGTCTTCTGGATAATCGCCTGCCTCCTGGCATTTACGCTTCCGGTAATTGGCTGGAAATACCTGAGGAAATAAGGATTCCGGCGTTGCCTGAATGTATCCAATTACTGCCGGAAGCCGCCGAAGTAAGGAAGTGACCAGGAGCGAAGCGTAAGATACGCCGTGCGGATTGCAAGGTGCATGAAATATGCGGCCATGAGGATGTGGATGGCAGTTTCGGGAGCGGCGGCCCCGTTACCAAGGACCGGCGCCAGCGCGATACCCGCAAACCACACGGCAAAGAACCCCACGGCGCAGAGGAGCGTGGAGTTGCGGAGGTCCCGGCTTGCCGTTGCGCCGATATAGATTCCGTCCCAGATGAACGCCGGGCAGCCGATGAGCGGCATCAGAAGCAGCCAGGGTATGAACTGCCGGCCCGCATCAATAACAGTCCGGTCCGATGTCATTAGGCCGAACAGCGCCTTCCCGCCAAGTCCGTATACCAGCATGAACAGCGCTGTAACGCCCAGTCCCCAGAGGAAGGTCTGCCGCACCGTGGAGCGCACGCCGTCCCGGGACTCCTCGCCGATAAACCTCCCCGTGAGAGCCTCCCCGGCGTATGCAAATCCGTCCGTGAAGTAGCTGAAAATCATCAGGAGTTTCATCAGGATGGTGCTCACCGCCAGCATGAGGTCTCCGTACCGTGCACTGATAACCGTAAAGCCGATATACACCGCAATCATCCCCACCGACCGCAGGAACAAGTCCCGGTTCATCCGGAAGAACCCGTCCCCGCCGGAATTCAGGCCGATTTCCCGTCCGCGGACCTCGTTTTCGACCGCCCCGCCGGAATTCAGGCCGATTTTCCGTCCGTGCGGCGGGAAGCACTGCCCGTACCGGCGCAGCACAGCCATCGTGCAGTACGCGAAGCCGCTCCACTGGGCAATCACGGTGCCGATGGCGATTCCCCTGAATCCCAGCGGCGTCTGCGTTGCCAGAACGATGGACAGGGCGATGTTAAGTGCGTTCACAAGTATATCGGCAGTCATGGGCCTCACGGAATCCTGCATGCCGATGAACCATCCCTTGAAAGCAAAGAGCGAAAGCGTTGCCGGAGCCGCCCAGATGCGGATATAGAAGTACTGAGACGCCAGTTCCCGCACCTCAGGCGAGCATTTCACCACCAGGAATGCACCTTGTACCACCAGCCACTGCAAAGCCAGCAGCGCAGCTCCGGACAGAAGTGCAATCCTGAGCGCCCGCAGCAGGATGGAGCCGAGCGGGTAACAGCCGCCTGCATTAAGGCTCTGGCCGTAGGCCTGAGCCGTGAGACCGCCGGTTCCCGCGCGTAGAAACGCAAAATTCCAGTACAGCAGGTCGAACAGCATCGTCCCCACGGAGATGCCGCCGATGAGCGCCGCGGAGGAAAAACCTGCCGCCAGATGACCTGCAACGGCGATGTCCACCATGCCCACAAGCGGCACGGTGATGTTTGCCAGGATGGACGGGATGGCAAGGCGGAGTATTTCCTTATGCAGTCTCAACGGAATTTCTTGTCTTCTTCCAGCATTCCAAGGTAGGAGTTGTAGCGCTCCGGGGCGATGGTGCCGGCATCCAGTGCGGCCTTGACTGCGCAGCCGGGTTCGTGCGTGTGGGTGCAGGGAGTGAACCGGCAGCCATCAGAGGCACGGAGCATCTCCGGGAAGTAGCGCGCAATTTCCTCCTTCTCCACATCTACAAGGCCGAAACCCCTGATGCCGGGAGAGTCGATTACATATCCGCCAGATGCCAGAGGATACATCTCGTACAGCGAGGTTGTGTGCTTTCCCTGAAGGTGTGCTATGGATATTGCGCCGATCTTTGGATCCAGCGAAGGGTCAAGAGCCTTGATGAGCGATGACTTTCCGACGCCCGATTCCCCGGAGAACAGGTTCACGCAGCCGTCACAGGCCTTGCGGATACGGTCTATGCCCTCTCCGGTGCGGACGGATGTCTCTATTACGGGATAGCCGGCACCTTCATAGATTTCACGGAAACGGGCAATCTGCTCCGGTGCAACGTCCCTGTAGAGGTCGGTCTTGGACAGCACTATGGTTGCCGGAATGCCATAGAGTTCACAGGTTACGAGGATGCGGTCCAGAAAGGGGAGTTTTACTTCCGGAAACATCAGGGATACAATAAGATATGCCCTGTCTACATTGGCTGCGATGATATGCGCCTGGCGGGACAGGTTGGTGGAGCGCCGTATCACATAATTGTTTCTTGGAAGAATCTCCGTTATTACGGCCATGTCATTCTGAGGCCCGTCCGGGCCGTGGGAATCTCCGTCCCATTCATACCTTACCCTGTCTCCGACGGCGATGGGATTGGTGATTTCACTTGCCTTGAGGCGTATCTTTCCTCTGAGGACAGCTGGAAATACCTCCCATGAAGGAAGTGCAGACAGCAAGTAATGGCTGCCTGCATTCTTCACTACGGTTGCTTCCAGAGGGCTCATAGGCCGCGGCCGGCGTCCTCTGCGAGAGAACGGATATGGGCATTGAGGCCGTCGTTTCCGATGAGGCTTTCCAGCGTGCAGTGCAGGCGGTAACGCCAGTAGTGGCGGGGGATTGCCGGGATGTTGATGCGTTCATCGGCAGGATTGCCCTGGTAGCGGACGTCTCCGTCTGTTGCCAGATAGTCCTGCAGGGGCAGGATGGAAAGCATGGCGGGAGATTTCATGTGGGCTTCCACAATCATGTCTGCAACCCATGGTTCGCAGAAATAGGGGGCGTCGCCGCCTTGCCCAAGGACCTCGTTATAGTAACGCTGCGAAAGGGCGCGGTCCTCCTCCCACCATGCGCGGAGGGGAGAAGTGTCGTGCGTTCCGGTGGCGCAGACGCACCAGTAAGGATAGTTCTCCGTGTGGCCGAAAGCTTCGCGGGGGTCCTTCGGCATCCTCTGGATTTCCAGGGAGAGGACGTTGAGGTCTGCCATGACGGATGCAACGCAGCCGGGAATCATGCCAAGGTCTTCGCCGCAGGCAAGCATGCCGGTAGAGCGCAGCAGGGCGGGGAGTTTTTTCATGGCGGTTTCGCGCCAGAAATCATCGTGCCTGTGCCAGAAGAACTCCTCTGACAGGCGGTTGTAGCGGTCTTTCATCTCCCGGCTGAGGGATGCGTAGACCGATGTCTTTTCACCGCTGATGCGCGGGTGCCAGTAACCCTTGCGGCGGGGATCCTCCACGAAGAGGACATCCGTTCCGGAGCCCTGGTGAGGGTCGAAGCCGCGGCTGCGGAGCTCGTCCTCGGAGTATGGCAGAGCTGGGGAGAAGTGCCCCAGGAGGCCGCTCTTGTGCGGAACGGGAATCTCCCAGATGCGGAAGAATCCAAGGATGTGGTCGATGCGGAAGGCGTCGAAGTATTCGGCCATCTTGCCCATCCTGGCTCTCCACCAGGCGTAGCCGTCCTTTGCCATCTCCTCCCAGTTGTAGGTGGGGAAGCCCCAGTTCTGGCCGTCTTCGGCGAAGGCGTCCGGCGGAGCACCGGCCTGGCTGTCCATGTGGAAGAGTTCGGGGTGCTGCCAGGCATCGGCACTTACGCGGGATACGCCGATGGGTAGGTCTCCCTTGATGGCAACGCCGTGAACGTGGGCGTAATGGACGGCGTCGCGGAGCTGCTCGTCAAGGACGAACTGGAGGTAGCAGTAGAAGCCCACCTCGGAGGCGTGCTCATCGGCAAAAGCCTTTACTGCCGGGGCCTTGTATGCCCTGAGGGTTTTCCAGGTGCTGAAATCAGGAGTGCCGTAGATGTCCCTGAGGACGCTGAAAACGGCGTAGGGCAGCAGCCAGGCGCTGTTTTTCTCTACGAACGCCTTGTATTCTGCCGATGCGAGCACCTTTTCTCCCTTCGCTCCTTTGTACAGCTTGCGGAGGTATTCCAGCTTGCAGGAATTGACGGCTTCGTAGTCCTCTCCGGGGAGGGCTTCAAGTTCGGCCTGTCTGGCCTTGTATGCGGCGTCCTTGCGCACGCCGGCAGCGGGAAGGTTTATGAACTGCGGATGAAGGGCGAAGGAACTCACTGCGTTGTAGGGATAGGAGTCCTGCCAGCTGTGGGTCATGGTGGTGTCGTTGATCGGGAGGAGCTGGATTATGTTCTGTCCGGCTTTGACTGCCCAGTCTACGAGTTTTTTGATGTCGTTGAATTCGCCCACTCCGAAGCTGTCCTCTGTCTTGAGGGAGAACACGGGAACCGCTACGCCGGCGCCTCTCCACGGAACGGTGGGGAAGACGGGGGCAAGGTCTGCGATGACGATTTTTTCGCCTTTGGGAGGAACCTCGGCAAAGAAATGGTTGGGCCCATCTTCCCAGTGGCGTATTTCAAGTGTTTTGCTGTCTGCGATGACGAACTTGTATTCGACGGGTTCGTCAAGGTTCAGGGAAACGGACCACCAGGGGGCGCGGGCGTCGGAAAGGAGGATGACCTTGTCCCAGTTTCCCAGGACCTTGCCGGTTCCGATTATGCCTACGGACTCATTGCTCCTGACCTCCGGGGCGGGGATTTCGAAGGTGACGTTGCCCTCTGCCGATACTTCCTTGCGGGGATTCCTGAAGGAGGCGCCGTCCGGGCGGCGGAAGATGACGTCGCTGAAGGCAGAGCTGTAGAAGGCCGAATTTGCAGGGCGCTCGTTCCAACGGTTCCTGACGATGACAAGTCCCTTTCCGGTTACGGAGAGGCAGTGGTCTCTCCACTCTTTGCGGACTACGGCGCCGTCGCGTATGATTTCGAAGCCGTAGCGGTCTCCGTCGTGGATGTCACGCCCTGTGAGCATAATCTGCCAAAGGCCGCCGAAGGAGTATTCCATGGGAATTCTGCGCTTCCCAAGAGCGAGTCTCACGCTTTCTCCCCACTGTGTATGGTAATGAAGTTGGATGTTGATGGTCATAGTTTATGTTTTAACTCTCAAAGTTACTAAAAAAAGCGTAACTTTGCAGAACTATGGCAGAAAATGATTGGAAATCAAGGCTGGGCGTGGTTTATTCCACAAATCCGGACTTTCAGTACACTACGGAAAGCTTACAGGAGGAAGAAACTCTTGCTCCTTCGAAGCAGCGCCTCATCGTGGGTATCGACCGCCGTAACCGCGGCGGCAAGCAGGTTACGCTCGTGAGCGGCTTCGTGGGCTCCCGGGAGGATTTGAAGGAACTGGGCCGCACCATCAAGACGCGCCTTGGCGTGGGCGGCAGCGCAAAGGATGGCGAAATTACCGTCCAGGGAGACTTCCGCGACAAAGTGGTCGCCATACTCAAGGAGCTGGGATATAACGCAAAAAGGGGAAACTAAATGGACGCATTCAGGCTGGGAGAACTGCTGCTCAGGACCGTTCCGGGCGGGGCCGGTGAAGTATCGGCCCAAGGAATGTCATTGTCCGTGAGCATCCTTGTCGTGCTGTTCGTGGTCCTGATGATGGTGCTCCTCAGGAGTTTCATGCACCTCATCCCCTTCATTGCCGACAGTTTCCTCCGTGCGCGCGGCAGCGTTGCCCTTGAAAGCAGCGTCCGTGTCTCCAGTGACCGCGACATGGTAGCCCTGGTGATGCTTCTTCCCATGCTTCTTCTTGCCTTCCGCTACCGTCTCTACAATCCATCCTTCCTTGCCGATGCCGCCCCCGACATCCGCATGGGCCTCATCGCGGCGGTCTTTGCCGGTTATCTGCTTCTGCGTCTTTTCATGTATGCGGTCCTGAAACCCAGGCGTCGGTATGAGCAGTTCCAGGTGGCGCATCATGCCACGTACACCTTTTTTATCCTGATGGTGATACTGCTTCTTCTCACGGCTGGCATAATGTACATTTTCAGGGCTTCTGACGACACTATACGCTTGATCCTGTATGCAGAAACAGCCTTTGTCTACCTGCTGTTGCTCTTTCGCAGAGCACAAATTTTGTCGCTGTCTTGCAATCATTTGAGAACTTTTTTGTACCTTTGCTGGCTCGAAATCCTGCCCACCGCGGCACTGGTCCTTTCGGCAGTACTGTTGTAAGACGCGAGTAACAGAAAAATGAGTATAAAGAATATCCTGGTATCGCAGACCGCACCCCGTGTCCTGACTCAATACCAGACAGTAAGTGACAAGTTTGGCGTAGAGTTCAAATTCCACCCTTTCTTCAGGGTGGAGCCGCTCTCCTCCCGTGAATTCCGTGCCCAGCGCATCAATATCCTGGATTACACTGCAATAGTGTTTTCCTCCCGTCATGTCATAGACGCATTCTTCGCCCTTGCAGAGGAACTCCGCTGCAAGATTCCGGAGACCATGAAGTATTTCTGTACCACAGAGGCCGTGGCCATGTACCTGCAGAAGCATATCGTCTACCGCAAACGCAAGATTTTCTATGGAACCGGCACTCCGGAAAGCGTGGTGAGCCTCATCGGCCCCAAGCATAAAGGGGAGAAGTTCCTCATCACCATGTCGGATTCTTCCTCATCGGCCCCTGTCACGTCCCTTTTCCAGGCAAACAAGCTGGAATTCGCTACCGGCGTGTTCGTGAAGTCCGTGAGCCAGGATCTCCGTGACATGGACCTCCACGCCTACGACATGATAGTCTTCTACAACCCCGCAGACGTGAAATCCCTCCAGGAGAACTTCCCGGATTTCCGGCAGGGAGACATCAAGATGGTGTCCTACGGCAAATCCATCGTAAAGGCAATGGAAGATGCCGGCCTTGAAATCACTGTCAAGGCCCCCACTCCCGAAGCCACATCCGTTGCAAAGGCAATCGAACTGTATCTGGAAAGTTTTTCATAGTGGACGCAACCCTTCCCAAGACCGAACGCCTCTCAGGCACAAAAGCTGTGTCTGAACTCTTCGGACGCGGGAAAGCTGGTGTGTGCGGCTGCCTCAGGTACAAGTATTTACACCGTGCCGATGACGCCCCCTCCCGCATCGTGGTTTCCGTTCCCAAGCGCAGTTTCAAGCGCGCCGTCAGGCGCAACCTCATCAAACGCCGCATCCGCGAAGCCTACCGCCGCCAGAAGTTCCTTCTGGGGCCGGGCTTTGACGTGGTGTTCATCTATGTTTTGCCATCGGTTGCCACCTACGAGGATATTTTTGCCGACATGACATCTGTTCTCAAGGAGTTGTCCGGAAATGAGTAAGGCTGGCGACATAGTGAAAAAGGTATTGGCGTTTCCGCTGATACTGCTGGTGAAGTTTTACCAGCTGTGCATAAGTCCGTTCACGCCACCGGCGTGCCGGTTCACTCCCACATGCTCACAGTATGCCCTTGAGGCCCTTCGCAAGTACGGCCCCCTGAAGGGCGGCTGGCTCGCTCTCAAACGCATCCTCCGCTGCCACCCCTGGGGCGGCTCCGGTTATGACCCTGTGCCATAATGCCCAAGAAAGAAAACATACAGCAGATGTTCGACGGGATAGCACCGTCGTATGACAGGCTCAATCACATCATGTCGCTTGGCGTGGACAAGCTGTGGCGCAAGCGTGCGGTGAAGGAGATCATCGGCACGGATGATGGCGTGGGGGACAGGAGGCGCAGCGCACTCAAGGTGCTGGACATCGCGTGCGGTACCGGAGACTCCACCATCGCCATTGCGAAGGCGGGGGGAGCGCAGACAAAGGTTATCGGCGCGGATATTTCTTCGGGGATGATGGATTTCGTGATGGAGAAGGCCGCACGGGCGGGGGTTACAGACCGCATCAAGCTCATGGTGGCGGACGGCACGGCCCTGTCTTTCGAAGACGGCAGTTTCGACGTCGTGACCTGTTCATTCGGCATAAGGAATTTCGAGGACAAGGAGGCCGGCCTCAGGGAATTCTTCCGCGTCCTCAGGCCCGGCGGCAAGCTGGTTATCCTGGAGCTGTCCGTTCCTTCAAAACCCTGGCTCAGAAAGCTGTACGACATCTATTTCATGCACCTGATGCCCCTCATAGGCGGTGTCATTTCAGGTAACAGGGCCGCGTACAAGTATCTTCCCGCATCAGTCCATGCCTTCCCTGCGCCGGACGTGTTCACGTCCATGATTTCCCGCGCCGGGTTCTCCGCCGCCCGTTTCAAATCCCTCACCCTGGGCCTTTGTACCATGTACGTCTCCGTGCGACAGTAGTTTCCGACGTCCAGAGTGACAAAAAAGCCTGTTTTTGCTTCTGCGGACGTCGGAGGATAGGATAATTGTCTTATCTTTGCGGAGCTATGAAGAAACTGATTTGCGTATTGGCTACTGCGGTGGTGCTGGTGTCTTGCGGCACATCGAGGTATGTGTCAGGGGTGCCGGCTGGTTCCGCAGCACCGGCGGCGCTCATTGAGCCGCTGTCATATCTCACGTATATCCAGAGCAACGGACAAGAATCGTATGATCCGGAAGGCTCAGATGAATCACAGAAACTTCTTGCAGATGCCTTCACCAAGACATACCAAGGGCTCGCAGGTATCCTTTCGGCAGCTGATTCCGACAACTCCGACGGGGTCAGGAACAGCTTGGAGGCCCTGACTATGATCAACAATCCCAAAGGCCTTGAACAGTCGGAAGTACCGGCGCCGGTAAGAAACCTCCTTCTTTCAAACGGCTACAGATATGGTCTTCTGGTGTATTCTGACGGGTTTACACGCGACAAGAAGAACTATGCCAGGGCGGTGGCGGGGAATGCTGTCCTTGCAATTGTTACGGCGGTGCTCACACTTGGCATGGTGTCAGTTTACGGCATAGAAGCACCGTATGGTTCCAGAGTGTATCTTATGGTTGTAGACGCGCAGGAGGACCGCATCCTGTACTATGACAGTACGGCAGGCGAACTGAATCCCCTTGAAGCCAAACACGTGAACAGGCAGGTGGAAAGGCTCCTTAAAAACTTCAAATAGACCCTCTTACTTGATGTGGGTGATGGAAGCGGAGCTTCTTTGTCCCCGCAGTTCCATGAGTACTGTGATTATCCGTTTCATACTGTTATAAATGCAAAAAACAGGAAACCTTGCTCCGTCTATGTACAAATATAGGTGTTTTTTGCGTATATTTGCAAACTATGGACAAAAAGACATTCAACAGATGGAACTGGATAGTTGCCGTGGTGGTATTTGCCATTTCTGCGGCGACATATCTTTCTACGATAGAGCCAACGGCCAGCTTCTGGGACTGCGGCGAGTTCATTGCATCATCGTACAAGCTTGAGGTGGGCCACCCCCCGGGAAACCCGGTGTTCCAGCTCATCGCAAGGTTCTTCACCATGCCCTTCGGCGCCGACAAGGCCGCCGTCGCGGTGAATGCCATGAACGCCATCCTGAGCGCACTCACGATTTTCTTTCTGTACCTTACCATCGTGTTCTTTGCAAAGAGGGTGGTTGTGAGGAAGGACGCCATGACAACAGGGCAGGCCATAGCAATAATGGCCTCAGGAGCCGTTGGGGCGCTGGCATATACGTTCTCGGATACGTTCTGGTTCAGTGCGGTGGAGGGAGAAGTGTATGCGATGTCGTCGCTGTTCACGGCGCTGGTGTTCTGGGCCATGTGCAGGTGGTATGAGACCGCGGACGAGCCTCACGCAAACCGCTGGATAGTCCTCATTGCATTCCTGATGGGCCTTTCAATAGGCGTGCACCTTCTGAACCTCCTTACCATTCCGGCCTTCGTGTTCATGTACTATTACAGGAAGAACGAAGACAAGAAACTGCCGTTCAAGAAGCTCCTGGGCATTTTCCTCATCGGCGTGGTGATAGAGTTCCTGCTGGTATACATCTTCATACCGTACCTTCCTAAACTGGCTGCGTCTTTCGACCGTCTTTTCGTGAACGGTTTCGGCCTGCCTTACAACAGCGGTGCAGTGTTCTTCCTGGTAGCGCTTCTGGGCCTCTGCTTCTGGGCGCTGTTTGCAACCCTGAAGAAGGGCAAGGTGTTCTGGAATACGGTTACGCTATGTGTCACTACGCTGGTAATGGGCTTCTCGCTCTTTGCGATAGTGATAATCCGCTCCAGCGTGAAAACGCCCACCAACGAGTACCAGCCTGATAATCCCTACACCCTGGTGCGCTACCTGAGCCGTGAGCAGTACGGTTCCACGCCGCTTCTCTATGGCCAGTATTATGACGCCCCCTACGACCTCAAAGTCACCAAGTACTGGGCTCCGCTGGACGGTAAATACGTGAAGGCCGACGGCCCCGCAGATGCAGACTATCGGCCCGAAGGGAAGATGCTCTTCCCCCGCATGTGGTCATCGGCAGACCCTCGCTACATTGACTTCTACGAGCAGTATACCGGCGGCAAGGGCACCAAGGTGAGGGGAGCGAAGCACCGCAAGCCCACTTTCGGTGCCAACCTGAGCTTCTTCTTCGACTATCAGCTGAACTGGATGTACTGGCGCTATTTCATGTGGAACTTCGTGGGAAGGCAGAATGAGATTCACAGCCCCAATCCCGGAGAGCTCTTCTACGGGAACTGGGAGAGCGGCATAAAGTTCATCGACGAGCTGCGCCTTGGAGACCAGAGCGACGCTCCGGAGCCTCTCAGAAACAACAAGGGCAAGAACCACTATTACTTCCTTCCGCTGCTGCTGGGGCTCATCGGCCTTGTGTATCAGTTTGACAGGGACAAGAGGGGAAGCTGGCTGGTGTTCCTGATGTTCTTCATGACGGGCATCGCCATCGTGCTGTACCTCAACCAGCCGCCTTACCAGGTGAGGGAGAGGGACTATGCCTATGCCGGCTCGTTCTATATGTATGCGGTATGGATCGGCCTTGGTGTGGCTGCGCTGTATGAGTGGATAAAGGACCTTGTAAAGAAGCCCGGGGCCGAAAAGGCCGTGGCGATTGGCGTGGGCGTGCTTTGCCTTGGCGTTCCGGCCCTCATGGCAGAGGAGAACTGGGACGACCATGACCGCAGCGGCCGATACACCGCCGTCGAGATGGCAAAGAACTACCTCAATTCCGTGGGACAGAACGGCATTCTCATCACCCACGGAGACAACGATACCTTCCCCCTGTGGTATGCGCAGGAAGTAGAGGGAGTGAGGACCGACGTGCGCATCGTGAACACATCCCTGCTGGGAACGGACTGGCACATCGACCAGATGAAATGGGCCGTGAACGAAAGCGCCCCGCTGCCTCTTACCGTGTCACAGCGCCAGTACCTCTACGGCACCAACGAGTACGTATATATAACGTATGACGACGGCTCTCCCATGTACATCAAGGATGTGATGGACGTGTTCAAGGACCCCAAGATGAAGGTTCCGCTGGAGAACGGCATGAAGCTGGACTTCATCTGCGCCCGCAACATCGTCATCCCCGTGAACAAGGAGAACTGCCTCAAATACGGCATCGTCCCCGGGAAGTTTGCCGATGAGATTCCTTCCGAGATAATGCTCACCATATCCAAGGACAAGAACTATCTCACCAAGCCGGAACTCTTCCTCCTGGACCTCCTTTCGAACTACCAGTGGGACAGGCCGATCAATGTCCTGAACATGGGCGGAGACCTCAATATCGGCATAAAGGATTACCTGATGTACGAGGGATACTCCTGCAAGATAACCCCCATCAAGAACAAGGTGGGAACCACCGATGCAGGAAAGGTGGATGCCCTGGAACTCTACCGGAAAATGAACGAGGACTACAGCTGGAAGGCAATTTCCTCAAAGGGATGGTTCGTGGATTACCAGAACATGTACACCTTCCTTGGCGTGATGAGCCAGAGACAGCTTTTCCTCACCGTCGCAAACGCACTCGTGGACGCCGGTGAGCCGGAAAAGGCCCTGGAGATGCTTGACAAGAGCCAGGAATGCTTCCCGGAGGAGAACTTCCCCCTGGAAACCATCAGCGTGGGATTCTCCGGCAACGACTACATGGTGGCCCAGCTCATAGAGAACTACTACTATCTGGCAGCTTCCGGACTTCTGTCCGATGAGGTTTCCGTCGCCGCAAAGGCCTCTGCCACCTCGCTGGCAGAGCGCTTCGGAGGCCAGCTCCTTGACTGCGCCGCCTTCTACCTGAACTGGGGCAACTACGGCAGCGGCGAGTTCGAAACCGCCGGCCGCGTCCTCCTCTACCTTGCCGATGTGTGCAAGCAGTACGGAGATGAAGACCTCTCCAAGTCCCTTGAGGACCAGTTCACCGAAATGCTGAAAGTTGCAAAGGAATAGCCCCCCCCGGGCGGCGTTTTTTGCAAACCGTTCACTACCAGCAATATACAGAAATCCCCTGTGTGATTTTACGCAGGGGATTTCTGTAAGTAATTGAAGGCCAGTCCGATGCGAAAAACACCCGCAGCGAACAGGCCGGTCCGATTTATCCGCGGATAGCCGCTACGCCGGGGAGCTCCTTGCCTTCGATAGCTTCGAGCATGGCGCCGCCGCCGGTGGAGACGTAGGAGACCTTGTCGGCATAACCCATCTGGGTGACGGCTGCTACGGAGTCGCCGCCGCCTACGAGGGTGTAGGCTCCGTTCTTGGTGGCCTCGGCGAGGTCTTCGGCAATCTGGAGGGTGCCCTTAGCGAAGTTGGGGAGTTCGAAAACGCCCACGGGGCCGTTCCAGAGGATGGTCTTGGAGGAGAGGATTACCTTCTTCCAGGCCTCGAGGGTGACGGGGGCTGCATCCATGCCTTCCCAGTCGTCGGCAATATTGTTGGTGTCGAAGATGCGCTGGGGGGTGTCGTTGTCGAAGGCCTGGCCTGCGACGGTCTGGATGGAGAGATAGACGTTCACGCCCTTCTCCTTTGCGGTTGCAAGGATTTCGAGTGCCTCGGGGATGAGTTCGTCCTCGTGGAGGGAGAGGCCGATCTTGCCGCCCTGGGCCTTGATGAAAGTGTAACCCATGCCGCCGCCGATGATGAGGTTGTCAACCTTGCCCACAAGGTTCTTCAGGACTGCGAGCTTGGAACTCACCTTGGAACCGCCGATGATAGCGGTGAGGGGGCGCTGAGCATTCTTCAGGACATTGTCGATGGCCTTGATTTCTCCTTCCATCAGGTAGCCGAACATCTTGTCGTTGGGAAAGTAATCGGCAATAAGGGCTGTTGAGCCGTGGGCGCGGTGTGCTGTTCCGAAAGCGTCGTTGATGTAGCAGTCGGCATAGGAGGCGAGCTTCTTGACGAACTCCTTCTGGGAGGCCTTGACGGCAGCCTTTGCGGCTTTCTTCTCTTCGTCGGAGGCATCCTCTGCGAGGCCGCGGGGCTTGCCTTCTTCCTCTGCATAGTAGCGGAGGTTCTCGAGGAGGAGAGCCTCGCCGGGCTTCAGGGCTGCTGCCTGTGCATCGGCCTTCTGGCAGTCCTCTGCGAACTGTACGGGAACGCCGAGGCACTCGCTCACGTGAGCGACGATGTGCTTGAGTGAGAACTTGGGGTCTACCTTCTTGGGACGGCCAAGGTGGCTCATGATGATGACGGAACCACCGCCTGCGAGCACCTTCTTGAGGGTGGGCATTGCACGGCGGATGCGGGTGTCGTCGGTAATCTCGAAATTCTCGTTCAGGGGAACGTTGAAATCGACTCTCACGATGGCTTTCTTGCCGGTGAAGTCGTACTTGTCAATGAATTGTTGCATGATATATTTTATTAATTGTTTTCCAGTCTGCAAAAATACGCATTTTTTTGCAGACTTCAATAAGGTGTGCCGAGATACCAGATTTTGCGTTTTTCGCAAACCGCTGTGTGTCAGTACTTTGCTGAAATCCTATGCGTAATTTTACGCAGGGGATTTCTGTAACAATCTGATTTTTACTCGTTTACAAATAACGCCCTATGCAAAGGCTTGTGCAAAATAATTTGCCAGAACAAAAAACTATGCCGATATTAGCGCTTGACCTCCGGAAAAACCAGAATCCGGGTGCGAAACGGTATGAAGAGTCGGAACAGGCCATTTCAAAAAGACATCATCATACACTGCTATCAGCGCTCCAGGGATGGCGGATTGCTGTTTTACAGTTATAGTGATTATCTTGTATGGTTCACAATCATTTGCACGGTTGCCCGCAGGCACAAGGTAACTGTACTTGCCATGTGCCCTATGCCCGATCATGTGCATTTTTCGTTAAGGGCAGCGTCGGTGGCAGACCTTTCCAGCTTCATGCGGGATGCCAGCAGCTGGTATGCTGTCCGTTTCAATCAGGTATGCCACACTGAAGGTCCTGTATTTGAGCCGCGTTTTGGCAGCGCGCCAAAATATGGTGCCAAGAGAGGCCGCACAAATCTCCTGTATGTCTGGAATAATCCTCCGGAGAGGCAGCTTGTCCATAAGGCAGAAGATTACAGATGGAACTTCCTTGCTTATGCAGTTAGCGACCATCCCTTTTCCAATAAGCTCGTCATACGGAATGCAAGCAGGGCCATGCAAAAGGCTGTCAGGGAAGTCAAAGCCCAGTTCAAAGCTGGATTGCCGATGACTTATGCTCAGCTGCAGCGCCTGTTTGCATCAATCAGTCGCGAAGAATGTCAGCAGCTTGCCGACTTTATCATAACTACCTATAATGTAATCGATTATGATGCGGCATTGGAGTTCTTTGACAGTTACGAAGATCTGCTCAAGGCCGCACATTCAACCACAAGCAAGGACCACGATATTAACGAAGTGTTCATCGGCAAGTCCGATGCCCATTACGCAAAAATGGCAGCTGTGGTCATGCGCGAACTGAAACCGGCAGACATCCATGATATCCTGTCTATGTCACTGGACAAGAAGCTTGAACTTTTTGATCTGCTGAGAAAACACAGCGAAGCCATGGGCGAACAGATAGCCAAATTCCTTCACATGCCGCTGACAAAGCTGTAACTGTTTTTCGTAATCACCTGGAAGCAAACGCATTACAGAAATCCCCTGCGTAAAATCACGCAGGGGATTTCTGTAGGTTTCTGGCAATGAGGCGATTGCGAAAAACGCCACGGCTGGCGCGCGAAAACGCTAACGCTTGGCGCGGACGTAGATTGACAGCGGAAGGACTTTGCCGAAGGAGTCGTTCAGGGCAAGTTCCCCGGAGTTCATTTCCTTGAGCTGGCCTTTGAAGGCTTCGCGCACGACGGTTTCGCCGAGGGCGGCGCTGTAACCGTTGGAGTAGAGGTTGAGGACCATGAAGGAGTCGCGCTCCCCAAGGATTGCTGCAACATTCTGAAGGAGGCCGAAGAGAAGCTCGTCCAGCTTCCACTTTTCGCCGTCCGGACCATGGCCGTATGCGGGAGGATCCAGTATGATGCCGTCGTATCTGTTGCCGCGTTTTGCTTCACGCCGCGCAAACTTCAGGGCGTCTTCAACCACCCATCGGATGCCGTCCAGGCCGCTTCGCTCCATGTTTTCACGTGCCCAGGTGACTACTTGGCGGACGGAGTCGAGATGGGTTACATCGGCCCCGGCGCACTTGGCGGCAAGGGAGGCGGCGCCGGTGTAGGCGAAGAGGTTCAGGACGCGCGGGGAGCCAAGACCGTTGGCCTTGTGGATACGGGCAAGGCGTGATGTTTCACGGTATATGAACTCCCAGTTCGGAGCCTGTTCGGGGAAAACTCCCACATGCTTGAAGGATGTGAGGCCAAGGCGCAGGGAGAGGTGAAGGTCGCTCAAGGCATGGGTCTCCGGGTCTTGTACGCCGTTATAGGTGATGCCCCACTGGTCTTCCATCTTCTTCAGGCGGTTCCATGTGCCGCTGTCTTCCTTTCCCGCTTTGCCGAATCCGGCGCCGGGAACAAAGCTGACATGGGCGAGACGGTTCCAATCCTTGAGCGACGGCGTCCAGAGAGCCTTGGGCTCAGGACGGCGGAGTACATATTTCCCAAAGCGCTCCAGCTTTTCTCCGTTTCCGGAGTCCAGCAGTTCGTAGTCTTTCCAGTAAGATGCGGGATATTCCAGGGCCATGGTTTGAAAGTTTTCGCAAAGGTAACAAAAAATAGCTATATTTGTAAATTGGTTAGAATTTGACCCTGACATGCTATGGAACTATTGGTGATACATTGGAACATAGACCCGGCGATACTGCATATCGGCGGATTTGAGCTCAGGTGGTATTCGCTGCTTTTCGTGAGCGGGTTTATCCTTGGATGGTTCATGATGAAGGATTTCTTCAAGAGGGAGAAGATGGACGAGACGCTTCTGGATCCGCTTCTGTACACACTTCTAATCTGCACCATAGTAGGTGCGCGCCTGGGGCACTGCATCTTCTACCAGCCGGATTACTATTTCGGTTCCTGGAAGGGCTTCTGGGAGATATTCATGCCCTGGAAGGGCGGCCTTGCCAGCCATGGCGGCACCATAGCCATCATCCTGGGCCTCATCTGGTACGTGAAAAAGTACGGGAAGAAGAATGACTTCGATTTCATGTGGCTCGTAGACCATCTGGTGATTCCGGTGTCCTTCGCCGCATGTTTCATCCGCCTCGGAAATCTCTTCAACAGCGAGATTTACGGCGGCCCCACAGACCTTCCCTGGGGCTTCATTTTCGAGCGCAACGGAGAAACCGTTCCCTGTCATCCCACCCAGTTGTATGAAGGCGGCACATACCTCCTTCTTGGCCTTGTGCTCTATGCTCTTTACAAATGGCGTCTTGACAAGGCGTACAGGGGAACATTCACCGGAATTTTCTTCATCGTGTGCTTCGGAAGCCGCATCCTCATCGAGTTCGTGAAGAACCCTCAGGTGGCTTTCGAGGAGAACATGGTCCTCAATATGGGGCAGCTACTGAGCATCCCGTTCGTCCTGCTTGGCATCGGCTGCCTTATCTGGGCGTACAAGAAGAAATTGCCTGCCATGGCGGTCCATCAGGACCACACACACAAGAAAAAAGAGGCGACACACTTTGCGAAACCGCTGAATTAAGCGGTTTTTGCTTTTGCAATATATTGCAGGCGTGGTTTTTGTAGCGGAATTCGCCGCTTAGAATACGTATATGGTTAGAAGATTATTGTTTGCGCTGGCCATCGCTATCCCCGTTTCAGCGACAGCGCAGTATGTGGAAGTAGAACCGGTACAGGAAGATTCTACACTGGTCCTCACCCTTGAGGATGCACTCAAGATAGCCCTTTCAGAGAATATATCGGTGAAAGTGGCCGACATGGAAATCCGGCGCGCAGAATATGCGCACAGGGGTTCCTATGCATCCCTGTTCCCCCAGGTGAACGCATCCGGCTCATTCCAGCACACAATCCGCAAACAGGTCATGTACATGGGCGGAGGAAGTTCCTCCGGCGGCGGCATGTCATCCATGTTCACCAGCGTGCTGGATCCTGTCATGTATTACATCACGGAGCTCATGAAGCAGCATCCCGGAGCAATAGCCCCGTATATTCCTCCGGCAACGGAAGAGACCGAGTCTGCCGGCAGCGGCGGTATCGAGGTTGGCCGTACAAATACCTGGACTGCAGGTATCAACGCCAGCATGCCGCTCGTGAACGCACAGCTGTGGGAGTCTATCGGCCTCTCCGGAGACCAGGTGGAGCTGGCAGTGGAGCAGGCCCGCGAGTCCCGCCTGGGGATGGTCACTTCCGTGAAGCAGGCATACTATGCTGTCCTCATGGCAAAGGCCTCCTACGATGTGTACAACGCCGTTTTCGAGAACGCAGTACAGAACTACAAGCTCACCGAGATGCGCTACAATGCCCAGAAGGCTTCCGAGCTGGATTTCACAAGGGCGAAGAGCTCGCTGGCATCGGCAATTCCCAATCTTTACAATGCAGAGAATGCGATAGAACTGGCCCTGTGGCAGCTGAAGGCGGTCATCGGCCTTGACCTGGACAGGCCGGTTGACGTGGTGGGCTCCCTGGAGGACAATGCGGAGCAGATGTTCCGCTACCTCCAGGAAGGGGAGAACGCCTCCCTTGAAGGCAATACCCAGCTAAGGCAACTGGAGGCCCAGGCCAATATGCTGGCCCGCCAGATAAGGATGCAGCAGTATGCATACCTTCCCAGCCTCTCCCTTGCCTTCGCCTACAACTACAACGCCATGGCCGAGGACTTCGACTTCAACAACTACCAGTGGACTCCATACTCCTACATCGGCATACAGCTGAGCATCCCCATCTTCTCCGGAGGCCAGCGCTACCATCAGGTGAAGCAGGCGAAGGTCCAGGCCCAGGAGCTTGAGTACCAGAGGATAAATGCCGAAAGACAGATTCGCATCGCCATCCGCCAGAGCCTTTCCACGATGGATACCTCCATCAAGACCTATGACGCCGCAAAGGACGCCCTGGAAAGTGCGGAGAAGGCTTATGACATCGCAGCCAAGAGCTATGAGGTGGGCCGCAGCACCCTTACAGACCTGAACAACACGGAGCTGGTCCTTACCCAGACCCGCATGCAGGTCCTGCAGGCAGTTTATAGCTTTGTCATTGCCAAGGCCGGCCTTGAGCAGACACTCGGATACGATTATAAAACAGAAGAATAACATATGAACTACAGATTTCTACTTGTCCCCGTGGCGGCAGCACTCGTGGCTTGCTCCGGCAATCAGGGTAAAAAGGCCGAAAACGCCCCCGCAGCGATGCCAGTCATCGTTCCCAACGTTGAGGTAAAGGCCGTTGAGGTGAGGGATGTGCCCCAGGAAAGCACCTATGCTTCCACCGTGCAGGCATACGCCGTGAACAACATCATGCCCCAGACCGGCGGCCGCATCCGCAAAATAAACGTGGAAGTGGGCGACTACGTGGTAAAGGGACAGATTCTTGCCGAGATGGACCGCCTACAGCTTGACCAGCTGGAACTCCAGATAAAGAACGACGAGGACGAGCATGCCCGCCTCAAGAAGCTCTACGAGCAGGGCGGTGTCGCCCAGTCTGATTTCGAAGCCGCCGAGCTTGGCTACAAGGTGAGGAGGTCCAACTATGAGAACGTGAAGGAAAACACAATCCTGAGGAGTCCCATCACCGGTTTCGTGACCGCCCGCAACTTTGATCAGGGTGACATGTTCGCGATGAGCGCCCCCATCTTCACCGTGCAGCAGGTCTACCCCGTAAAGCTCCTCGTGGGCGTTTCAGAGAGCGAGTACACCAAGATAAAGAAGGGCGACGCGGTCTCCCTCACCGTCGACGCCATCCCCGGCCGCACCTTCACGGGCAAGGTCGAGCGCCTATACCCCACGGTGGACGCCGCCACCCATACCTTCAAGGCCGAGGTCATCGTCACCAATGCCGACAAGGTCCTTCGCCCCGGCATGTATGCCCGCGTTACCGTCAACTTCGGGAACAGGCGCTCCATCATCGTCCCGGACCAGGCTGTCGTAAAGCAGGAAGGCACCGGCACCAAGTTCATCTACGTCCTGAACGAAGACTCAACCGTGAGCTATCTCCCTATTATCCTCGGACGCCACATTGGCACCGAGTATGAGGTGACTTCCGGCCTGGAAGAAGGCAGCACCGTGGTAGTGAAGGGTCAGTCCGGGCTCAAGGACGGTCTTAAAGTGAATGTGCTATGAGCATCTACAGGACAGCAGTAGAGAATCCCGTAACCACCGGTCTTATCTTTCTGGCATTTGCCCTGCTGGGCGTTTTCGCCCTGGTGCAACTGCCGATAGACAACTTTCCGGACGTTGAGTCCAACACCATCATGGTGATGAGCTCCTATCCGGGAGCATCGGCCGAGGACGTCGAGAACAACCTCACCAAGATTCTGGAGAACTCCCTGAACGGCGTTCCGAACCTCAAGGACCTTACCTCCAACTCCAGGGAGAACATCTCCATCCTCACACTTGAATTCGAATACGGAACCGATATCGACGAGGCCACCAACGACGTCCGCGACAAGCTGGACATGATTTCGCAGACCCTGCCGGACGGAGCGTCGCTCCCCTTCATTTTCAAGTTCAGCGTGGACGACATGCCCATCATGATCATGGCGGCCACGGCGAACCAGAGCGTAAGCGCCCTTGACAAGATACTTGACGAAAGGATAGCAACCCCTCTTGCGCGCGTTACCGGTGTGGGCCAGATCAGCGTTGCAGGTGCCCCCAAGAGGGAAATCCAGGTCTATTGCGACCCCGCAAAACTGGAGGCATACCGCCTCTCCATCCCGGCCATCTCGCAGATTATCGCTGCCGAAAACAGGAACATCCCTTCCGGCAGCATCGACATCGGCTCCGACACCTATACCCTCCGAATCAAGAAGGAGTTCCGGGATCCGTCCGAACTGCTTGACGTGGTGCTTGGAAGCTACGGCGGCGGCACCATCTACCTGAGGGATGTCGCCCGCATAGTGGATGATGTCGAGGAGAAGTCCCAGGAGTCTTACACCAACGGCGTCCGCGGTGCGCAGATCATCGTCCAGAAACAGTCCGGCTACAATACCGTAGACGTTATCGGGAGGGTGAAAAGGGAGATAAAGACCCTTGAGCGCAGCCTCCCTGCCGATGTCCATATCACCACTGTCGTCGACAACTCCGACAACATCCTCCGCACCATCGACTCACTCAAGGAGACCATCCTCATCACCTTCCTGGTGGTCATGCTTGTGGTGTTCCTCTTCCTTGGAAGGTTCAAGGGAACTCTCATCGTGGTGCTCAGTATCCCTATCGCGCTGCTCGCCTCCCTCCTTTACCTCTTTGCAACGGGCAACACCCTGAACACTATTTCCATGAGTGCCCTGTCCATTGCCATCGGCATGGTTGTTGACGATGCAATTGTGGTCCTGGAGAACGTCACGACGCATCTGGAGAGGGGAGAACGCCCCAAGGAGGCTGCCGTCCACGGCACTGCCGAGGTTGGCATCTCCGTCATAGCCTCCACCCTTACCATGCTGTGCGTGTTCGTCCCGCTCACCATGATAAATGGTATGGCCGGCATCATGTTCAAGCAACTGGGCTGGATTGTCTCCATCATCATGATAGTGTCTACCACGGCCGCCCTTACCCTGGTGCCGATGCTCTGCTCCCAGCTCCTTAACAACAAGCCCAACAACAGCAAGATATTCAAGGCGGTCTTCGGCCCCGTGAACAAGGCCCTGGATGCCGTTTCGAACGGTTATTCCAGGCTCATCGCCTGGTGCATGAACCGCAAGAAGCTCATCGCTGTCGGCGCTGTTGTCATCTTCGCCGTTGTCATGGCAATCTACGTTCCGGGGATGAAGACGGAATACTTCCCGTCCTCCGACGCCGGCCGTCTTCAGGCAACGATTGAACTGCCCATCGGCACAGCCCAGGATTTCACCCGCGACGTCGCCGCCCGCATCTACCAGAAGATTCTTGCCGATGTACCTGAAGTCAAGGTCCTGAGCTACCGCTTCGGCCAGGCCGATTCCGACAACGCCTTCGCCTCCATGCGCCAGAACGGCACCTACCTCATCACGATGAACATCAACATCGGCTCCATGGAAGAGCGTGAGCGCTCCATTTCCGAGATTGCCGATATCGTCCGCGCCGACCTCCGCCTCTTCCCCGAGCTCAACCGCTTCAACGTTTCCGAAGGCGGCATGATGGGCGGCACCGCAAGCGTGCAGCTTGAAATCTACGGCTACGATTTCGAGGAAACGGAAAACGCCGCAAAGGCTGTGCGCCAGCGCATGATGGACAGCGGAAACTTTACCCAGGCCATACTCTCACGTGACCAGTACACTCCCGAATACGAGGTTGACTTTGACCGTGAAAAACTGGCCCTGAACGGCCTCTCGTCGGTAAGCGCCGCCGCAGCCGTATCTGCTGCAATGTCCGGTTCGGTGGGCTCCTACTACCGTGAATACGGCGAGGAGTACAACATCCGCGTGCGTTATGCCCCGGAGTTCAGAACCAGTATCGAAGACATAGAGAATATAACCATCTACAACTCCCAGGGCCAGGGTCTCAAGGTGAAGGACCTTGGACGCATCGTGGAGTCCAAGGTGCCTCCCACAATCCAGAGGAAGAACCGTGAACGCTACATAACCGTAACCGGCATCGTGGCAAAGGGCGTGTCCCTGAGCGAAGGTGTAGAGACAGTGAACACCATGCTCACCCAGGACCCTCTTCCGCAGGGCCTCAGCTGGAGAATCGGCGGTGATTACGAGAACCAGCAGGACATGTTCTCCGACATGATGCTCCTTGCTCTCCTCATCGTCATTCTGGTCTACATGGTCATGGCATCCCAGTTCGAATCCTTCCTGGGACCGTTCGTCATCATGTTCTCCATCCCGTTCGCCCTTGTGGGCGTTGCACTCGGCAACATGATTGCAGACCTTGCCGTGGGCGTGATGAGCCTTATCGGCATAATCATCCTCCTGGGCATCGTTGTGAAGAACGGTATCGTCCTCATCGACTACACCATTCTTTGCCGGGAAAGGGGAATGAGCGTCAGGGAGGCCTCCGTGACCGCCGCCCGCAGCCGTCTGCGTCCTATACTCATGACAACACTCACCACCGTTCTTGGTATGCTGCCGATGGCACTCGGGCGCGGTGAAGGCTCGGAGATGTGGAACGGCCTTGGTACCACTGTGGCATGGGGACTCTCATTCTCCACCCTCATCACACTTGTGATCATCCCCGTGGTTTACTGCGGAATAACAGAGCATCTGGAGAGGGGAAAAGCCCGGAAAGCCGCCCGGGTTGTAACGAATAACGACTAATCTGCATCTTTATGAAAGCATTGTTTGTGGCATATAACCAGGCATATAACAGGGAAGTCATAGACCTTCTCCGTGAAAACGGCCAGAGGGGCTATACATCCTGGGAAGAAATCAGCGGCCAGGGTACCGTGGACGGAGAACCCCACCTTGGAGACCATGCATGGCCGGCACGCAACCATGCCCTTCTTTCCGTCATGGAAGACGGAGTTGCAAAGGATATCTTCCTGAAGTTAAAGGATTTGGATGCCTGCAACCCGAATTTGGGCCTGAAAGCCTATATTTTGCCGGTCGATGAATCAATGTAGAAAAATTTGTTTATATTTGTAACTTGAAACAATAAGCTGATTATGGCTAAAGTAGCAACAAATACCAATTTTCAGGAGCTCCTTCAGGACCCGAAACTCGTGGTCGTGGACTTCTGGGCCACATGGTGCGGACCCTGCCGCATGCTCTCCCCGCTCCTTGACGAAGTAGAGGAAGAAATGGCTGACAAAATCACCGTGGTCAAGGTAAATGTGGACGACGCAGACGAAATCGCAGCGCAGTACCGCATCATGAGCATCCCCACTCTCCTGTTCTTCAAGAACGGCCAGATCGTGGACAAGACCGTAGGTGCAATGCCCAAGAACATACTCGTAGAAAAAATCAACTCAAATATCTAACCTGTTATGAAGAAATTATTTGCTCTCATCGCAGTTGCGATGGCCTCCGTAATGGTAGCCAACGCACAGATTGGTATCATCGGTGGTTTCCAGATTCCCGGCACCAAAGTCAACACCGAGAACATTGAATCCAACATTCAGGGTGTAAACCTTTATCATGTCGGTCTCGCTCTCAAGCTTCCCCTGCCCCTTGGTTTTGCTGTTCAGCCCGAACTCCTCTACCAGATGAAGGGTGCAGACCTTAAGGAAACTGTCGACGCAACAGTTGCCGGTCAGGATATCTCCGCCCAGACTTCCCAGCTCAGTACCAAGGACGGTTTCGCAGAATTCGGCCTGGGTGTCCAGTGGGGACTCGATCTCGTAGCCTTACGACCTTTCGTATTCGCAAAGCCTTTCATCGGCTACAGACTTACCGGTGAAGAGAACTGGCAAGGCCTTTTCCAAGGTGATGAGATGAACAAGTATCTCGAGAATGCAAAGAACAAGCTTGAGTACGGTTATGCAATCGGCGCAGGCTTGGAACTGCTTGAGCACTTCCAGCTTTCCCTCGAGTGGTTCAAGAACCTTGGCAACATGTTCAACGAAGGCCAGTTCGATGCCGACAAGGCAAAAGAGGCAGTCGTGAACGACTACAAGAATCTTGACAGCTACGGCGGTATCAAGGTTACCCTCGGCTTCTTCTTCTAGTAGATGAGCCCCAAGGATAAATTCTTGGAAATCAAAGAGTCGCTCCATCCGTATCTTGAACGGGTGGAGCGCCTCATTGATACCTGTCTCGCAAGCGATATCCGCCTTCTGGACAGCGTGAACCGCTCGCTCAGGGAGAAGACTGGCAAGATGCTGCGTCCCATGCTGGCTATTCTGGCGGCAGGCGCTGCCGGCGGCGTGAGCGAGGACTCGATCAGGTTCGCCGCCGCTGCCGAACTGCTTCACAACGCTACGCTCCTTCACGACGATGTCGTGGACGGCGCCTCTGAGCGCCGCGGTACGCCCACCGTCTCCTCCATCCTGGGAGGCAGGGCGGCAGTGCTGGTGGGAGACTTCTGGCTGGTGAAGTGCATGCAGGTTATCCTGGCGTCTGAAGAATACGGAGACAGGGTTCTCCGCATCTTCTCCAAGACCATATCGGACCTTGCCGAGGGCGAAATGCTCCAGATGCAGAAAGCCTCCGAAGGTGACACAACCCAGGAGGATTACATCCGGATAATCTATAACAAGACCGCCTCCCTTTTCGAGGCTGCAGCCCTTTCCGCCGCCGTTTCCACCGATGCTCCCGGCCGCACGGTCACCGTCCTCGGAGAGTTTGCGAAGAACCTGGGGCTTGCGTTCCAGATAAAGGACGACATCATGGATTACAGCGTTCCCGGAGACGGCTTCGGGAAGCCTGTCGGCCAGGATCTTCTGGAGCAGAAAATAACCCAGCCGCTTCTTTGCGCCCTTGCGAGTGTGAGTGCGGAAGAGGCCCTGGCAGTGCGGAAAAAGGTTGCCTCCATATCGGACAATCCCGCCCTTGCCGATGAGGTCCGCGCCTTTGTCCTTGCGCACGACGGCGTTGCGAAAGCAGAGGTTGTGCTTGACTATTACATCGAAAAAGCACTCAAAACACTTCAGGTGCTTCCAACTTCGGCAGAAAAATCGTATCTTGCAGAACTTTCCCTGTTCGTAGGGGCAAGAGACGTATAATCCATGCTGGAGATTCACGGAAATAGCAGCGTCGTGGCCGCGCTTCACTCGATGGTGGAGAGCGGGCGCATCCCGCACGCAATCCTCTTCCATGAGGATGACGGCGGCGGTGCGTTTCCCATCGTCCTGAATTTCCTGGAAGAGGTGTACGGCGGTTCTCCAAGGGTACAGAAGCTCATCCATGCCGACGTTCACTTTGTCTTCCCCGTGGCGGGGGAGAAGAATCCCGTATCGGCCCAGTTTGCGGCGCCTTTCCGGGAACTGCTGCTGGAGAATCCGTACTTCTTCGAGAACGAGCTGTACAGCGCTATCGGCATAGAGGGGAAACAGAGCGCCATTTCCGTGGCAGAGGCGCGGTCCATACTGGACAGGCTGTCGCTCTCGGCGGTGGAGGGCGGCTACAGGAGCGTGGTGGTGTACCTGCCGGAAAAAATGAACGCGGCAAGCGCAAACGCCCTTCTCAAGATGGTGGAAGAACCTCCGGAGAATACGCTGTTCCTCCTTATAACCCACGCACCGGAAAAGGTGCTGGTTACTATCGCCTCCCGTTGCCTGCGCCTAAGGGTGGAACCCCTTTCTGAAGAGGTCCGGAGCCGCGTCCATGCAGACAGCTCCGCCCGTAACGTCGCACTTCTGGACAGTTTCCACGACCTTCTCTCGGCTGTTGTTTCGAAGGACCTCCTTGCAGCCCTGGAAGTTGGAGACTCCCTTGCCGACCTCAAAGACCGCGAACAACAGAAAGCCTTCTGCGCGGTGGCTTCCGAAAGCCTCCGGAAGATATTCCTCCTGCAGCAGAAAATGCCGCAGCTGGCACAGACTGACGATGATTTTTATGCGAAGATGGCAGGATCCCTGCGTCCGGCCTTCCCGCGCCTTGCCCTTGGCTGCCTGGAAAGGGCGCGCACTCTCATAGAGCGCAACGTGAACCAGAAAATCCTGTTCACCTCCCTGGTGACTCAAATATATACTTATGGAACAAGATAACGAAAACATCCGGTTTGACTGTTTCCGCGGATGTACCGTAACCGTGGACAACTCTACCGGAGAACGCGATATAAAATACCGTCCCGGCTGCTGCAAGCTGGAGGTCTATGATGTCCTCAAGGGCATTTCCCAGGAGCAGTGGAACGACTACTTCGAGGTGCGTTTCAAGAATACCAGGAAGGGTATCTACGTGAATGCATCGGGTCAGAGCATCAAGATGGGAGACCTGGTGGTTGTTGAGGCCCAGACCGGCCATGACCTTGGCATCGTGACCCTGGACGGTCCCATCGTGGGCCGCCAGATGAAGTGCCGCGGAATAGACCCCGAGACTCAGGAAATCAAGAAGATATACCGCAAGGCGCGTCCCTTCGACATACAGCGCTGGCAGGACGCCATCGCACGCGAGGAAGAGACCATGATCCGCTCCCGCGAGCTGGCTGCAAACCTTGGACTGGAGATGAAAATCGGCGATGTGGAGTTCCAGGGAGACGGCACCAAGGCCATCTTCTATTACATTGCAGACACCCGCGTAGACTTCCGCCAGCTCATCAAGGACTTTGCCGAAGAGTTCCACATCCGTGTGGAGATGAAGCAGATCGGCGCCCGTCAGGAGGCCGGTCTCATCGGCGGTCTTGGGGTGTGCGGCAGGGAGCTTTGCTGCGCCAACTATATAACTGAGTTCAAGAGCATTGCAACGTCTGCGGCAAGGGTGCAAGACCTGTCCCTGAACCCCCAGAAACTGGCCGGCCAGTGCGGCAAGCTCAAGTGTTGCCTGAATTACGAGGTGGCGGCATATACGGACGCCCAGGCGCGCCTGCCGCGCGTTACCGAACCTCTCGAATTCGAGGACGGCCAGGCCTTCCTTGTGAAGACGGACATCCTTGCCCAGCGCCTTTTCTTCTCCTACGAAAAGGGCTCCCTCGTGAACATCTACCCCCTTTCTGCCGATGAGGTACGCGAGATTCAGGAAATGAACCGCCACGGAGAGAAGCCGGCATCCCTCAAGCAGGATATAGTGACCGCTCCGGAGTTTGTTTCCGCCGTTGGCGATGACGCCATCAACCGCTTTGATCCCGAGAAGAAAAAGAAGCGCCGCAAAGGTGGGAAAAACCGCAGCGGACGTAACCAGAAAGGCGAATGAGGCGTTTCCTTCTGCCGATACTCCTCGTCCTTGCAGTCTCCTGCAGCGAGCCGCTTTCCACGGAGAAGTTCATCCGTGGCGAGGGGCCGTATGAGTTCACGGTGGAAATGACGGATTCGCTTGCCCGTTACGATTTTGACCTGTTCACGCGCATAGATGCCAAGTCGTGTCCAAGTGAAACGGCCCTCATGGTCCGTTGGGTATCCCCTTCGGATTCCCTGTTCCGGGAGACTGTGTATCTGCCCCTTAAGTGTGGGGATGTGTACGAGCCGTACCGCAAGGGGTGCGTCCCTGTGGAATACGGTACCTGGAAATGCATCGTAGCTGTCCCTGAGGCTGTCTCCATTGACGGATTCAGGGGGCTGGGACTTGTTGTAAGGAGAGATTATGGGACACGGTAAACTCAAGAAATTCGCGGAAAACGAGACTTTCCGCTGTCTGCTTCAGCCGGCGGCCTCGGAGCTACTTGTGAAGGGTTCCAGGGAACTGGTTCTCAACGACCACGCCATCAAGGGTAACTGGGGAAGGGACATGTTCGGCAATGACAATCCCGTCGTCCTGGAGCTTGGCTGCGGCGGGGGAGAGTACACCATAGCCCTTGCAGAGCGCAATCCTTCCGTGAATTACATCGGCGTAGACATCAAGGGCGCACGCCTCTGGAAAGGTGCCAAATATGCTACGGAGCATGCACTGCCAAATGTGGCTTTCCTCCGGACCCGCATCGAATTCATAACCGCCTTCTTCGCCCCCGGCGAGGTGTCGGAAATCTGGCTCACATTCTCCGATCCACAGCTCTCCGGTTCGGAAAACTCCCGCCTCTCTTCTCCAATGTTCCTGGCCAGGTATCGCAGTTTCCTGGTCCCCGGAGGCATCATCCATCTCAAGACGGACTCCTGCTTCCTCTACGAATACACCATGGCCGTAATCAGGGTGAATAATCTTGATGTATTAGCTTCCAGTACAGATATTTACGGCGAGGGTATCCACATCTGTGAACCGTCGCTGCGCGACCCCTCCCAAAGCAAGCTTTGGGCCCCTCCCTCTTACACGGCCGAGGGTGGCCATGGGTTCACAGACGTGAATACCCTCTCCGATGTGGTTACAAGCGTGCAGACGTTTTACGAGAAGATGTTCCTCCAGATGGGGCTGCCGATAACCTATCTGGCGTTCAGGATAGACCACGAGGGACCGTTTGTGTATCCCGCGGATTTCGACGCGGCATACTGGCGCGAGAAAGAGGGCCCCAGAAGAAGTTTTTCGCATCAACCTTCTCCCAAGCAATAGTTTGGGAGTTTTTTATTATCTTTGTAATCTATGGCAAAGGTTATTTATACAATGGGCGAAACGGCGGAAATTCTGGGAGAGAATGTGTCTGCCGTAAGGTATTGGAGCAACTACTTTGAACAGTTCGTCAAGCCCTTGAGGAATGCAAAGGGCAACCGTCTGTATCATCCGGAGGATATCGAAACCCTCAAGCAGATCCGGTTCCTGGTGAAGGATCAGGGCCTTACGCTGGAGGGCGCTGCACAGAGGATGAAGGATGACCGCCGCTCGGTAGAGCGCCGCGTGAAGGCGCTGGATATCCTGAAGGGCATAAAAACGGACCTGGAAGAGGCCATGAAGGCATTATGAAAGTAAGGGACATTACTGGCGCCATCGAAGAGTTTGCGCCGCTCTCGCTTCAGGAGAAGTGGGACAACAGCGGGCTTGTCATCGGCTCTCCGGAAGAGACCGTAACCGGTGTCATGGTGGGCTTTGACTGTACCGTGGAGCTCATCGAAGAGGCCCTTCAGAAGGGCTGCAACATGGTTGTGACGCATCATCCGCTCATTTTCAAGGGAGTGACCAGCATAAATGCAAAGGACCCGGTGGGGGCTGCAATCATCGCCGCCGTGAAAAATGGCGTGGCGGTGTATGCGGCGCACACATCGGCAGACAAGGTCATCCGCGGGGTGAGCGGGGACATGGCCCGGAGGCTCGGGCTCGTGGACGTCGGGATCCTGGAGCCGGACGGCGAAGGCACAGGCCTTGGCTGCATCGGCAATTTTCCGGAGCCCCTCAGTGCAGATGAGGCCCTTGCTGTGGTCAAAAGTGCTTTCGGCCTGAAGATCATACGCCATTCCAGGCCTGTGGAAGGCCGCATCAGGAGGGTGGCGGTGCTTGGCGGAAGCGGCGGCGGAGACATCGACGCGGCCATATCGGCAGGAGCGCAGCTGTACATTACGGCCGATGTTTCCTACCACAAGTTCTTCACTCCGGAGGGCTTCATGGTCATGGATATAGGCCATTTTGAGAGCGAAGTGGGCATTGTGGACATTTTCTTATCGGAGATAAGGAAAAAAATTCCTAACTTTGCAAGCTACAAGTCAGCCGTGCTGGACGGGAGCAACCCTGTCCGGTACTTTGGATTGTGAAATAATAAATCGATTTATATTTTTATGGCAAGTACCAAGAAACCCGCCGCCGCAAAGAAAGTGGAGGCTCCCATCGACCAGAGGGAAACTTTCGTATCCCTGCAGAAGAATTTTGCCGATTCCGACATCTCCGTAGAGGAGAAGCTCAAGACCCTGTATGAACTCCAGGCTGCCGATTCCGAGATTGACAAGATCGTCCAGCTCCGCGGAGAACTCCCCGCAGAGGTAGCAGCCCTCGAAGAGGAAATCGCATCCCTCAAGGAACGCAGTGCGGCCATCTCGGCAGTAATCGACCAGTTTAACCGCAACATTGCCGATGCAAAGCTTTCCATCGCAGACCACGAAAGCACCATAGAGAAGTATCAGCACCAGCTTGAGAGCATCTCCAATTCCCGCGAGTATGACTCCCTGAACAAGGAAATCGAGAATCAGGACCTCCTTCGCCAGATTGATGAGAAGACCATCTACGATACCCGCGCCGCCATCGGCGAAAAGAAGGCCGAGCTTGACGAAATCAAGGACCGCCTCACCGTAAGGACAGAGGACCTTGCCGCCAAGAAGGAAGAGCTGGACACCATCGTTGATTCTACAGCCAAGGAAGAGGCCGTTCTCACCGCCCGCCGCAACGAGTGCGCTGCCAAAATTGACGCCCGTACCATGAGCGCTTACGAGCGCATCCGCCAGAGCGTCCACAACCATCTCGCAGTTGTGGGTATCTACAATGGCGACTCCTGCGGAGGCTGCTTCAACACCATCACTCCCCAGCGCAGGGTGGAGATTGCATCCAACCGCAAGCTCATCATCTGCGAACACTGCGGCCGTATCATCATCAATCCTGATTTCGACCAGAAGTAACAAGCCATGCCCGCCCGCAAGAATTCCAAGGAGGAAAACCTGAACATCGAGGCCCTGATGGGGAACAAACCCCCTCAGGCCCTTGACGTGGAAGAGGCCGTTCTGGGTGCCATGCTGGTGGAACCTTCCACTATCGATGAGGCCATGGAGGAGCTTACCCCCGCCTGCTTCTATGACCAGCACCACAGGATGATATTCGAGGCCATGTCGGCCCTCGTGAACGATCACGTCTCCATCGACCTCATCACCGTGAGCGACAAGCTCCGCAGCCTTGGAAACCTTGAAATCGTGGGCGGTCCCGTGGCCCTTGCGCGCCTGTCCCAGAACATCGGCGCGGCGGCCCATATCGAGTATTACATCAAGATACTCAAGCAGAAAACCATCCAGAGGGACCTCATCACCGCTTCCTACGACATCCTGAAGCAGTCCTTCGATGAGTCTACAAACGTTGACGACCTCATTGACAACGCACAGAGCAAGGTCTTCGCAGCCATTCAGAACAATGTAAAGAGGGATGTCCAGGACATCGGCTCAATCATCAATTCGGTCCTTGACAACCTTCAGGAGCTTCAGGGTATCACCGGCCCTTCCGGAGTGCCTTGCGGCTTCCCCACGATAGACCGCGTAACCCAGGGCTGGCAGAAGAGTGACCTCATCATCCTTGCGGCACGTCCTTCCGTGGGCAAGACGGCCTTTGCCCTGAATATTGCCCGCAATGCCGCGGTGGATGCGAACATGCCCGTTGCGGTGTTCTCGCTGGAAATGAGCGCAGACCAGCTGGGCAAGCGTCTCATCACCACCGAAAGCGGCCTCTCCGGAGAGAAAATCAAGGGTGGCGTGAAACTTGAACAGTATGAGTGGGTCCAGCTTGAAGAGACTCTCAAGCGCCTTGCCAAGGCGCCGCTGTACATAGACGACACCCCGGGCATCCCCATCATGGAATTCCGCACCAAGGCAAAGCGCCTTGTGAAGCAGAAGGGAGTCCGCCTCATAGTGGTAGACTACCTCCAGCTCATGCAGGGACCGGCAGAACTCAGGGGCCTTCGCGAACAGGAAGTTGCGGCAATTTCCCGCACCCTCAAGGCTACGGCAAAGGAACTGAACGTGCCGATTATCGCCCTTTCGCAGCTTTCCCGTAACGCTGTCCAGAGAACGGGCGGCACAGGAAAGCCCCAGCTGAGCGACCTTCGTGAATCCGGTTCTATCGAACAGGATGCCGACATGGTCATCTTCATCCACCGTCCGGACTTCATAGGAATGTCCGACAACCCCGAAGACAAGGAGAAGGCCATTATCGTGATTGCTAAACACCGTAACGGTGAAGTCTGTGACATAGAACTCAAGTACAAGGCAAACCAGGTGAAATTTGTAGAGCCGGACCAGAGCCTGGACGTTTATGCCACCAGAGGCCCCGTGGCCAGTTCCGTGAACAGCACCATGGGCAGCGCCCCGACAGACTCCGGTGGAGGTTATGACATAGAAAGGGACTTTTAAGTGAAAAGAGGACTTCTCATACTTGTCGTGCTCCTTGCATGTACGCTCTTCCCCCTGAATGCACAGAACTGCCTTCCCCAGGGGCCTTCCCGTACTTTCAAGCCCGGAGAGGAACTCACATTCTCCCTGATGTACAAATGGGGCGCGGTGAACACGGAAGTGGGCCAGGCCAAGATAGCCGTGGACTCCACCACCTACCGCGGAGCGCCCGCATATCACTCTGTGCTTCAGGTCAGATCGGCCTCGTTCTTCGACGCCTTCTTCAAGATGAGGGAGTATTTCCAGGGCTGGATGTCCCCGGTGGACCTCCGCCCCCTCAAGTTCATCAGGGACACCCACGAAGGCAAGTACGCGGCCACAAACCTCTACTACTACGACTGGAACAAGATGGTAATCCATGCCGATGTCTACTCTACCACCATGGGCTCCAAGACGCTGGATATCCCGCTGAAGGAATGCGTCTACGACATTGGCTCCATCCTCTATTATGCAAGGAGCATGGATACCAAAAAACTCTGTAAGGGACAGTCCTATCCGCTTACCTTTGCCATTGACGACGAGGCGTTTGACGTGCACCTTACCTACAAGGGCAAGGAAGTGATCAAGGTCCGCAAGCTTGGGAAGGTGCGCTGCATGGTGTTCTCGTGCACAGTTGTGCAGGGCGCGCTGTTTTCCGGCGAGGAAGACTTTGTCTTCTGGATATCTGACGATGACAACCATCTTCCCGTCGGATTTGTGTGCCCGCTCAAGATAGGCTCCGTGAGGGGATGGCTCAAAAACAATTACAAGAACCTTAAATACGAATTCTCCTCACTACAATAATGGCAGGCGACGTAAGTCATAAGGGAAGGGTGCTCAGTATAACGCCTGAGGTTACCACGGTGGCGATTGAGCAGCACAGCGCTTGTTCGGAGTGCCATGCAGCGGGGCTCTGTACCCTTTCGGATGTAGTGGAAAAGGCCGTGGAAGTACCTACGAGGCCTTTTGCCGCTTATAATGTAGGAGACGAAGTGGAGATAGTCCTTAAGGCCTCGATGGGCTTCAAGGCAGTGTGGCTTGCATACTTCATCCCGCTTCTGGTGCTGCTTGCAGTGATACTTCTGCTGGCATGGCTGGGAGTTGGGGAAGTAGTGGCAGGGCTTTCCGGAATAGGCGCGGTTGCGGTTTATTACTTTTTCCTGTGGCTTTTCCGCGGAAAACTTAGGAATGAATACACATTTACAATAAAATAACTATGATCAAGATCATCATCTGGACAATTGCAGTGGTGACCGTTATGGGTCTTGTGCTTGCGCTGGTCCTTTACCTTGTGGCAGAACGCTTCAAGGTTGAGGAAGATCCCCGCATAGACCTGGTAGAGAAGGCGATGCCCGGCGCCAACTGCGGCGGCTGCGGCTTTGCCGGCTGCCGTGCCTTTGCAGAGAGCGCAGTCAAAGCCCCCAACCTGGACAATCATTTCTGTCCCGTGGGAGGCAATGACACCATGAAGAATGTAGCGGCCATCCTGGGTTACGAGGTTAAAGCCAAAGCGCCCGAGGTGGCTGTGGTGCGTTGCAACGGTACTTGCACCGCACGCCCCCGCGTGAACAATTATGACGGTTATCCTTCCTGCAAGGTAAAGGCCGCCCTGTACAGCGGTGACACCGGCTGTGCATTCGGCTGCCTTGGCTGCGGAGACTGCGTGGCAGCATGCCAGTTCGGCGCCCTTTCAATGGATCCCGAAACGGGACTTCCCGTAGTTGACGAAGAGAAGTGCACCGGCTGTGGCGCCTGCTCCAAGGCCTGCCCCAAGCACATCATCGAGCTCAGGCCCAAGGGCCCCCGCGGAATGAGGGTATTCGTCTCCTGCGTGAACAAGGACAAGGGCCCCGTTGCAAAGAAGGCCTGCCTGAACGCGTGCATCGGCTGCGGTATCTGCGTGAAGACCTGTACCCACGAGGCAATCGTCATGGAGAACAATATCGCCTATATCGACGCTTCCAAGTGCAAGCTTTGCCGCGAGTGCGAGGCCATGTGTCCCACCGGAGCAATCCACGGCGTGGGATTCCCCAAGCCGCTTGACAAGGATGCCGTGAAGGAGCGTATCAAGAAAAGAAAGGAGGCAGCCAATGAGTAAACATACTTTCTCCATAGGCGGCGTACACCCGCATGACAGCAAGATTTCAAGGGAATGCGCAATAGAGAAGCTCCCTCTTGCCCCTACCGTGTACATCCAGCTTTCACAGCATATCGGAGCCCCCGCAAAGCCCGTCGTGGCAGTAGGGGACAAGGTGAAGGTGGGACAGGTGATTGCAGAGCCCGGCGGCTTTGTGAGCGCCTTCATCCACTCTTCCGTGAGCGGCACCGTGAAGTCCATCGCCCCCAGGGCCGACCTCGCCGGCAACCCTCAGATGTGCATCGAGATCACCGTGGAAGGTGACGACTGGGCCGACGGCATCGACACCTCCGACACCCTCATCACCGCCATCCCCGAGGACAACAAGGCAATCATCGAGAAGATTCGTCTTGGCGGCGTCGTGGGCCTTGGCGGCGCAACCTTCCCCACCCATGTGAAGCTCTCTCCGCCTCCCGGCTCAAAGTGCGACAGGGTTATCATAAACGGCTGCGAATGTGAGCCTTACCTCACTTCCGACTTCCGTACCCTCCTTGAGAAGGGAGAGCAGGTTGTAATCGGCGCCGCCATCCTGAAGCAGGTGATGGGAAATGTTCCCTGCACCATCGCAATAGAGGAAAACAAGCCCGAGGCCATCGCCCATATCAATGAGGTCATCGGCAAGCTTGGGTATAAGGGCATTGACGTGATGTCCATGAAGATGCGTTATCCGCAGGGCGGTGAAAAGCAGCTTATCGACGCTGTAATGCACCGTCAGGTGGGCTCCGGAGCACTGCCCATCAGCGTGGGTGCGGTGGTCCAGAACGTGGCTACGGCACTTGCAGTGTATGACGCCGTGCAGAAGAACAAGCCCATCGTGGACAACTCCGTGACCGTGACAGGCGAGTGCTTCCCGCATCAGGCAAACCTCCTTGTGAGGGTTGGTACACCTCTGAGGTATATCATCGACTACCTTGGCGGCGTCCCTGAGAATGCAGTGAAGGTTATCAGCGGCGGTCCCATGATGGGCCGTGCAGTGGCGAACCTCGACGCTGCAACCCTCAAGGGAACCGGCGCACTTCTCTTCCTCACCGCAGAGCAGACCCTCCGCGCCCCCGAGACCAACTGCATCCGCTGCGGCAAGTGTGCCGATGCATGCCCCATGGGCCTGGAGCCCTTCCTCCTGAACCGCCTTGCCAAGGCCGACAAGCTGGAAGACCTGGAGAAGAATGCAGTGCAGGACTGCATCGAATGCGGCTGCTGCCTTTACTCCTGCCCTGCACACATTCCTCTGCTTGACAATATCCGTATGGCCAAGGGAGCAGTCCTGGGAGCCATCCGCGCACGCGCCGCGGCTAAAAAGTAATTGACTATGAGTACACTTACAGTTTCTCCGTCCCCGCACATCCACTCGAAGGACTCTACCATGAGCCTCATGAGGGATGTCGTGATTGCCCTTGTGCCGGCGGTTATCTGCTCCTTCGTCTTCTACGGCTGGAGAGAGATACTCCTCATGCTGGTGAGCGTCGCTTCCTGCGTTTGCCTCGAATGGGCCGTCACCAAATACATGCTCAAACAGCCTTCTACGATAGGTGACCTTTCTGCAGTGGTAACAGGTATCCTCCTGGGCCTGAACCTCCCTTACAGCACTCCGCTGTGGGTAGTGTTCATCGGCGCGGTGGTTGCCATCTGCGTTGCCAAGCTCACCTTCGGAGGTATCGGCCAGAATATCTGGAATCCCGCCCTTGCGGGCCGCGTTTTCCTGCTGGTTTCCTTCCCTACATATATGACCACATGGGGCGCGCCCCAGGGTGTTGTGGACGCGGTTTCCGGTCCTACTCCCCTTGGTGCAATCCAGGAAGGCCTTATGCAGGGTGCATCGGTTCAGGATATCATGGCTGAGCACGGTTACAGCTATGCATCCATGCTGTTCGCCAACCTTGGCGGCAGTGCGGGTGAGGTCTGTGCCCTGGCTCTCCTTGCAGGCTTCGTCTACCTTTGCGTCCGCAAGGTCATCAAGCCCTGGATCACCCTCTCAATCTTTGCTACCGTGGCGGTTACGGCCCTCATCTTCTGGGGTATCAATCCGGCCCGTTTCACCGACCCTCTCTTCAACCTGCTCTCCGGCGGTCTCATCCTTGGCGCCTGCTTCATGGCTACCGACTATGTGACATCTCCCATGAGCACCTGGGGCGGCGTGGTGTTCGGTATCGGCATCGGCTTCCTGACGATGATGATCCGTTACTTCGGCTCCTATCCGGAAGGCGTTTCCTTCGCCATCCTTATCATGAACTCTGTTGTTCCGCTCCTTAACATGTGGTTCAAGCAGAAAAAATTCGGGAGGAAATAGCTATGGCAGTAAAGTCCAATCTTACAAATATGGTTCTGGTGCTCGGCCTCACCTGTCTGCTTTGCTCGGCTATCCTTGGCGGTGCATACGTGCTCACGAAGGAACCCATCAACGCGGCTGCAGTGGAGAAGACCAACAAGGCTATCGCCCAGGTACTTCCTCACTTCACCGATGCCGAGTACAATGCTGAAGAAGGCTACTATACGGCAAAAGACGGTGAAAAGCTCGTCGGTTACGCAATCGAGTCCACCACGGTGGGCTTCGGCGGCAACCTGAGCCTCATGGTGGGCGTCACTCCGGACGGAGTAGTTTACAACACTTCCGTGCTGTCCCATTCCGAAACTCCCGGCCTTGGTGCCAAGTGCACCAGCGATGAGAAGTTCGTGAGCCAGTGGAAGGGCTTTGACCCGGCAGTGAAGAAACTCATCGTCAAGAAGGACGGTGGTGACGTAGATGCAATTACGGCTTCTACAATTACTTCCAGGGCGTATGCTCTGGCTGTGGAGAACGCCCTTGAGAAGTTCTCTGTCATTTCGAGCGAAGCCGGGAAATCTGAAAATGAAGGAGGACAAGACAATGAGTAACAGGCTGAAACTTATCGGTGACGGGCTTGTAAAGAACAACCCCACCTTTGTGCTGCTGCTGGGTATGTGCCCTACGCTGGCAACAACCACATCGGCAATCAACGGCCTTTCCATGGGTCTTGCCACGCTTTTCGTGCTGGTGCTTTCCAACATGGCAATTTCCCTTATCGCCCCGGCTGTTCCGGACAAGGTTCACATCCCGGTGTACATCGTTGTCATCGCCACCTTCGTGACCCTTCTCCAGCTCCTCATGCAAGCCTATACTCCGGCCATGTATGAGACTCTGGGCCTGTTCATTCCCCTTATCGTGGTGAACTGCATAGTCCTTGGCAGGGCCGAGGCGTTCGCCAACAAGCATGGTGTGCTGGAGAGCGCATGTGACGGCCTTGGCGTCGGCCTTGGTTTCACCTGCTCGCTCACTGTACTTGGCCTCGTGAGGGAAATCCTTGGTTCGGGAAGCGTGTTCGGCTTCAACTTCATCGGCGGTCATGACGGCATGCTTGCATTCGTGATGGCTCCCGGAGCCTTCCTCTGCCTTGGCTATCTGATGGTATTGTTCAACAAGTTCTTTAAGAAATAAGCTATGGAATACTTCCTTATCATTATATCGGCGATCTTTGTAAACAATATCGTCCTGGCGCAGTTCCTTGGAATCTGCCCCTACCTTGGCGTATCCAACAAGCTTTCCACCGCAACCGGCATGTCCATGGCCGTGTGCTTCGTGATTACACTGGCAACCCTGGTGACCTATCTGGTGAACATGTACCTTCTGGTGCCACTAAAGATAGAATTCCTCCAGACCATTGCCTTCATCCTTGTCATCGCGGCGCTTGTGCAGATGGTGGAAATCGTCCTCAAGAAAGTGAGCCCGTCCCTGTATCAGGCACTGGGCATCTTCCTGCCACTTATCACTACCAACTGCGCCGTGCTGGGCGTTGCAATCAATGTGGTTACCAAGGAGTTCTCCTTCGTTCCCGGCGGTATGCTCAATCTGCCCCAGGCACTTGTGTATGCATTTGCGACATCCCTCGGCTATGGCCTTGCGATGGTGATTTTTGCTGGCATCCGCGAACATCTGTCCCTGAACAATGTGCCCAAGGCATTCAAGGGCGTTCCCATCGCTATAATCAGCGTCGGTATCCTGGCCCTTGCATTCATGGGATTCAGCGGTATGGTAAAATAATAATCTGACTAATATGAAAAGAATTCTTACGGCTTTTGTTTGCATGTTGCTGTCCCTGGCGGCTCTTGCCCAGTCGGCCAACTTCATGGCCCTTGCACAGGCGGAGCTTCAGAAGCGCGGCCTTGACGAGACTGAGGTCCGTGCACGCCTGCTTGAAGAAGGCATCAACGTGGACACTATTTCGCCCACAGAGTATGCTTCCTATCAGGGACGCGTGACTGCAATCCTGAACAAAATGCAGGCAGAGAAGGCGGCTTCATCCAATGGCGCCACCAATGCTTCTTCAGCAGTTTCCGTCGGCTCGGAAATCGTTGTGGAGAATACCGAAACCGTTACCGCTGCCGAACTGCCGCAGACCACCCTTGGCGAAGCAGCGGCAGAGCAGGCTCTTGAAAAAGCCCTTGACGATAACGGGGTGAATACCAATGCCGGCAATGATATTTACGGACATTCCCTGTTTACCGGAAAGTCGATGGACGTTTTCCGTACTACAGACGGTGCCCAGGCTCCTGATACATACGTGCTTGGAGAAGGCGACGAGATTCACATCTCCATCTTCGGCTCATCCCAGACTGATATTCACCAGAGGATCTCTCCCGACGGCTCTATCCAACCTGCCGGTTCCAGCAAGATATTCCTCAAGGGAATGACGCTTGCCCAGGGACGTACCGCCATCAAAAACAGGCTTTCCCAGCATTATTCCTTCCGTCCCGACCAGATTGCCGTCACCATCACTACCGCACGTACCGTGAATGTGAGCATCTACGGCGAGGTTGGCGTGCAGGGCGGCTTTACCCTGAGCGCACTCAACAATGTGTTCAACGCACTGGTTGCCGCAGGCGGTCCCACGGAGATCGGTTCCATCCGTGAAATCCAGCTTTCCCGTTCCGGAAAGAACTACAAGCTGGACTTCTACAAGTATATCACAAGTCCCGTCTCAGGCATGAATTACGACATCCAGAACGGTGACGTCCTCTTCATTCCGGTGGCCCAGAAGGTCGTTACCATCGAAGGTCCCGTGAACCGCCCCATGCGCTATGAACTGGTAGAGGGAGAAACCCTCAAGGACCTCATCGGCTATGCCGGCGGCCTCGCATCCAACGCATTTCCGGACTTCGTCCAGATTGAGCGTATGGAAGACGGCGACGTGAAGTATCTGGAATATGACCTCAGGAAGGTGATGAACGGCTCTCAGAAGGTGTCCATGGCTCGTGGGGATATCGTGCGTCTGCGCACTTCCAACAAGCCTCTGGAGAACTATGTGGAAATAAACGGCGACGTTTACTACGAGGGCCGCTTCGACCTTGAGAAGAACAGCAGCCTCAAGGGGCTCATCGACAAGGCGATGCCCACATACACTGCCAAGACAGATTATGTGTTCGTGGAGCGCACCCGCCCGGATGAGACAGTCGAGGTCCTCACCGTCCCGTTCCCCGGTGTAAACGGCAATCCTGACTTCAAGCTTGAAGGGAGGGATGTGGTACGCGTCCTTACGCAGTCCAGCTATCGTGATGTGGAGACCATCGAGGTTACCGGTCAGGTGCGCAGTCCTTTCACAAGGACCTTCGGCCTCAATGACCGTATGACCGTGAGCCAGGCTATCGAGTATGCCGGCGGCCTCAAGCCCAGCGTATTCCCCGTGGCATATATCTTCCGCAAGGATATCAGCAACCCCCTGAAGATGCAGTACCTGCCCATCAACCTTGAAAAGGACGGCGACACTCTTCTCCAGCCCGGCGACCAGCTGAATGTATATGATAACACCACTTATACCAACATCGGCGAGGTGCGTATCAGCGGTGCCGTGAAGAACCCCACCCAGGCCACCTTCGACTCCGAACTCACCCTGCATGACCTTATCTCCATGGCCGGCGGCTTCTCCGAGGGCGCTGCCTATGACCGTGTAGAGGTGTTCCGCATGAATATGTCCAAGGTTGGCGACGTTACCTTCAACATGATTCCCATGGCGGTTGACGAGACATACAATCCTACAGACGCCGATTTCCAGTTGCAGCCTTATGACCATGTGGTGGTCCGCCAGCTTCCCAACTACTCCCAGGGACGTACAGTTGAAATCAACGGCCGCGTAAGGTATCCGGGCGTATATGTGATGGAGGACAACCGTACCCAGCTTTCCCAGGTCATCGAGATGGCAGGCGGCCTTCTTGACGACGCCGATCCTTTCACCGCCGTGTTCCGCACGTTCAACAACCGTGGAAACATCGCAGTGAACCTGAACGACATCAAGAAGTACAAGGGACACACGAAGTATGATCCTTACCTGATGGACGGCGACGTGCTCAACATCAGGCGTCTTGAAAATACCGTGACCATCCGTGAAACCGGAACGCGCATGGCCCAGTATGTTCCGGAGGAGTACAGCTCTCTTCAGAAGAACGTGGTATATCAGGGCAAGCGCTCTGCAAAGTGGTACCTTGACCAGTATGCCGGCGGCATGGTAAAGACTGCCGATTATTACAGCGTCACGGTTACCCTTCCCAACTACCAAAGCATCGGCACAAGGCGTTTCCTTGGCATTCCAATCTATCCCAAGGTGGAGCCCGGCAGCACGGTGACTCTGAGCATCGACCGGGAGAAGAGGGAGAAGGCTGAAAAGCCCAAGGAAGAGATTGACTGGGGCAAGCTTGCATCCAATACGATGGCGACCCTCACATCCCTCGTCTCAATGATCCTCCTCATCGAACGACTCAACTAAGCCTTATGGAAGAGAATCTTAACTATAACATCCCTGAGGAAGACGAGGGCATCGACATAATGGCCCTTGTGAGGCAGTTGTGGGACGGGAAGAAGACTATCATCATATGGACCGTGGTTTTCATGGTGCTGGGCCTCGTTGCGGCCCTCACCATGAAACGCCAGTACTCCGTGAGCACCGTTATGGTGCCCCAGATGAACTCCCGTTCCAATTCCTCCCTCAGCAGCCTTGCTTCTCTGGCGGGCTTTGACATCGGCACGTCCAACATGTCGGGCGGAGACCTTTCCCCGCTGGTTTATCCCCAGATTGTGAACAGCGTCCCTTATCGCCTGGAACTGCTTTATACCCCGTTCCATTATGAGAAGGCGGACACCGCCGTGAGCATGTACACCTATTTCAAGGAGTACACCAAGCCCACCGTGATGGGGACCATAATGAAGTACACCATCGGCCTTCCCGGAGTCATTCTGGGCGCTATCCGCAAGGAAAAGCCGGAGGAGGAACAGTTTCCCGTTTTTGAGGGAGAGGCGGGTGATGAGGCAAAGCCGCTGGTCCTTAGCAAGGATGAGGCAAGGCTGATCAAGGTAATCGGCCAGAATGTGAACCTCGTGGTTGACAAGAAGGAAGGCTACATTACCCTTACGGCGACAGGCTCGGAGCCCCTTCAGACTGCGGAACTGGCCTTCAAGGCACAGCAGCTTCTCCAGAGCGAAGTCACCCGCTTCCGTACGGAAAAGGCCCAGAACCAGCTGGAATATATCCAGGCCCGCTACGATGAAATTAAGGCCGAGACCGAACGCTACCAGTCTGCCCTTGCTACCGTTCGCGACCGCTCCCAGCAGATGACGACAACCCGCTCAAGGATTGAGCAGGAACGCCTCCAGAGCAAGTACAACGTTGCCAATTCCATCTATGCCGAAATGGCGAAGCAGCTCGAACAGGCCAAGATGCAGGTGAAAAGGGACACCCCCGTTCTCACCGTCATCCAGCCTGTGACGGTTCCCCGCCAGCCTGCAAACAGCAGAGCCAAGAAACTCATCGTCTGGACGTTCCTTGGCTTTGTGATTGGTTGCGGTATCGTACTTGCAAAGGGCTATATGCCCAAGATCAAGGAGATGCTTGCCGCTCCTAATAAAGAGGAGGGTCAAGAGTAGTATCCTTTGTGTACTGAACTTCAAAGAAAGTGAACCTGTTCCCGTCAAGGGGGCAGGTTTCTTCTTTCCCGTCAAGGCAGAAGCTTATGGAAGAGCCGTTATATGCATAGGTCCCATGCTTGACCTGGTAGATGAACTTGCTTGCCACCTGGATGCGGGTGAAGGTGTCGTTGCCGGTAAAGATGAGGAGACCCGGATAGGTGCTCATACCGCCGGAGGTCCAGTATGTCCCGGCAAGAGCATTTGAGGCATTGTCTTCTTCAGAGGGCTCCTTTGCGATGAGTATGGCGAGAGTGTCCACCACCATGAAATCTTCAAACAAGGTGGCATGCATGCTGTCGGCATCGAGCCTGTTGCCGCTGAGGGTATAGTTCTGCTTTCCCCATTTCCAGCCGTAGGGAATGCCTTCCTCATGTGTGACGTTGTTGAATGAAGCCTGGATGCATGTGCCGTCGTCCAGGAAGCGGGAAACTTCCAGGTTGTTGTTTACCATGGAGCACCATATACTGCCCGCAAGGCTTTGGTGCGACTGCGGCTTCAGGGGCGTCATATTCCTGTTGGTGCTGTTGTTCTTGAGGTGGGAGAAGGTGCGGACGAACTGAATGTTGTTGCTCCATTCTTCTCCCGTGAGGATTACGCGGTGGCCGTCTGTAGTGTATGTGCCGTGCTGGGCCTGAATGGTTCCGGCCTGTTGCCCGTCGGTAATCAGCTGAAGGACACTGGCATGGGTGTCATCAGGGAAACATACGCGGGCTGTCTGGGTCTCTACGCTGTAGGACCAGTAGGTCTGGGGCATCTGTATGTAGAGCGGGTCTATTATGCAGGAGGAGACTGCAAGGGCGGCCAGTGGCAGAAGGATTCTTTTCATTTTACTGGATGAAGCTTGCGAAGTATCCGGAGAAGATTACGTTTGTGATAAGATAACCAACTATCGTGGAGGTGATTACACAAATAAGACCAGGCATCATAAAGCTGTGGTTCAGGAGGTATTTGCCTATCACGGTTGTGCCGCTGCGGTCGAAGTTGACGGTTGCGATGTCTGAAGGGTAGTTGGGGATGAAGAAATATCCGTAGACGCTGGGAAGAACGCCAAGCAGGACGGGGCCTGCGATGCCCAGTTCATAGGCGAGCGGAAGCATTGCGACCACCACGGCGCCCTGGGAGTTGATGAGCACGGAAACCAGGAAGAATACGAAGGCGATGCTCCAGGGGTAGTTTGTAACGAGGTCTGTGAGCATGACCTTCATCTGGTCCATGTAGTTGCCGAAATATGTATCTGCGAGCCATGCGATGCCGTAGATTGCAACTACGGCCACCATTCCGGACTGCCACACTGCGCCCGCCACGGCCTTCTTGGGCTGGGCCTTGCAGAAAATGATGTTGCAGGCGGCTGCCGTCAGCATGATTATCTGGATGCAGATATTCATCTTGGGCAGGTTGATGGCCTTTGCGAGCGTGTCGCCGGAGCTTACGTGTATCATCTGGCAGAAAGCGAAGCCCACGATGACCACAAGGGCGAAAAGGAATACATATACCGATGCCTTTGCTTCCTTAGTGATGACTTTGTCAAGGGTTGTGGCGGAGTTGCCGTACATGTACTGGTACATCTCGGGATCGGCCTTCCTTTTCTGGAATTCGGGGTCGACATCGAGGTCTTTGCCTCTCTTGTAGGAGGCGGCAGCTGCACACATGAGGCCGATGAGGCAGGCGGGGATGGTGACCATGAGGACCTGGGGGATGCTCACCATGTAGCCGTTGGCGTTGGAAATGGTTACGAAGGCAACCACGGCGGCAGCGATAGGGGAGCAGGTGATACCCACCTGGGATGCCACGGAAGCTACTCCGCAGGGCCTTTCGGGGCGGATGTTCTTCTTGAGGGCGATGTCGCAGATGATGGGCATTATGGTGTAAACGACGTGTCCGGTTCCCACCAGGACGGTGAGGAAGAAGGTCACGAGGGGGCCCAGGAAGGTAATATGTTCGGGATGCTTTCTGAGCATCTTTTCAGCTATCTGGATCATCCAGTCCATACCGCCGGATGCCTGGAGGGTGCCTGCGCAGGTAACAGCAGCGATGATGATGTAGATGACGTCAGTGGGCGGCGTTCCGGGTTTGAGGCCGAAACCAAACACCAATATCGCAAGGCCGATTCCTGAAATTGCGCCAAGAGCCAGTGATCCGTATCGTGAGCCCACATACAGGGCGGCGAGAACAATCAGTAGCTCTATGATCATCGTGAAGGTCATAAGTTTAGCTTTAAATTGGGCCAAAGATAGTAATTTTTTGGCAGAGAAAATGTATATTTGTGCATTGAAATAAAGACAAGAATGAAAAAGATCATCATCCTCGTCATGGCTGCCGCTATGACCGTCGCCGCATCGGCACAGCAGATTCGAACCAATTACCGCAACAGCGGAATTACCCATATTTCTACTGACTACGAACTCCTTAAGGTGGCTGATATCCCCACCTGGACCAGGGTTGAATTCGTCGGCTTCCCGGACGGCTCAAAGCTATACCTCCTCTACATGAACATGGAGCAGAAAGAGGCCGTGGTTGCCCCTAAGGGCGTAAAAATGGCCATCACCCTCAAGAACGGCAAGTTCGTCAGGGCCGAACAGGTGGGCAAAAGCTCTGCTACTCCGCTCCGTCTTGATAACGGCATGTTCCGAAACCGTCTCAAATATGCAATCGAGACCAAGGACATGGAGAAGATTATCAAGGGCGTAACCTCCATTGATATCGTAACCGGGTGGAATCCTGACGACTATATCCAGGCATCCTTCAAGGAGAACGAGTTCTCATCCCTGCTGGAAAGGCACTGCAAGGCCATCCTGGAGGCATCGGCAAAGACCGTGGACCTTTCTGCAACCCTGGCCGCCTACGATGAGAATGCAGGAAGCATAATGATTTCCCCGAACCCCATTGTGGGGAAGGGCGAACACTTCGTCTACAACGTCATCCTCTCCAACATCTTTTACAAGAACACAGAGGGCGAGGACTTTGACCTTGCATTCGTCATCGGCACAAACAGCAAGTACAACATTCCCTATGACGCCACCGTCCGTTTCACCCTCAGGGACGACAGCGTCATCACCCTTGCCAACGCCCGCGAGGACGTGAATTTCGTCTACGTTTACCCTACTGCCGATGAGGCCTTCCGCATGGCCTCCGTGGGCATCGCCTCGATGACCATCGACGCAGAGGGCAGCCCCATCCTTGCCGATACTTTCCCCGAAGGACCGGAAGATTTCTCATCGGCGATGAACCAGCAGCTTCAGGTTCTGATGAGCGCTTCTCCCAGGTAGTATGGCCGAAAAGAATGACACTATGACTAAGACAAACACCCCTACACCGCACATCGGAGCCCGCCTGGGCGATATCGCAGAAACCGTCATCATGGCGGGTGACCCCCTGCGCGTAAAATTCATGGCCGAACGCTATCTCGAAAATCCTGTCTGCTTCAATGAGGTAAGAGGTATGCTGGGTTATACCGGAACATACAAGGGAAAGAGAGTGAGCATGATGGGTCACGGCATGGGAATGCCTTCCATCGGCCTGTATACTTACGAACTGTTCCATTTTTATGGTGTGAAGACCATAATCCGTGTCGGCAGCGCCGGTGCCTATACCCGGGATCTGCACGTTGGCGATATCGTCATTGCACAGGGCGCCTGTACGGATTCCAACTACGGAGACCAGTATGAGCTGGGCGGCGTTTTTGCGCCGATAGGAGACTTCGGCCTGCTGCGCAGCGCTGCCGATTACTGCGAGAAGAACGGCTTGGCCTACAAGGTGGGCAACGTTCTGTCTTCAGATGTGTTCTACCGCGAGAATCCCCGTACGGAGCGCTGGATGGCAATGGGTGTCCTTGCCGTAGAGATGGAAGTGGCCGCGCTGTACTTCAACGCCGCCAGAAGCGGAAACCGCGCGCTTGGCATCCTCACCATATCGGACCATATCCTCACAGGTGAAGTCACTACGGCAGAGGAACGCCAGAAGACCTTCACCAACATGATGGATGTGGCCCTGAGCCTCGTATAGGCTATTCGAATTCAACGGTGTCGTCGGGATTTATCCTGACGATGTTTGCAAGGGACTTGTAATAGATATTATGGTCCTTTAAGAATTTGCCGCCGCCGGCGAAGCCTTTCTCCACCAGAAATCCCATACCCACGATCTGTGCGCCGGACTGGCGGCACAGGTCGATGACGCAGCCGCTGGCGTGGCCGTCGGCAAGGAAGTCGTCGATGAACAGGATCCTGTCATCGACCGTGAGGAATTTGCGGTCTATGCATACGGTGACGGTGTCTCCGCGGGTGAAGGAGTATACCCAGGAAGTGAGGGAGTCCTCGATGGTCTTTGGCTTCTTTTTCTTGATGAATACCACGGGAAGATGCATGAGGTAGCCGGTGAGGATGGCGGGGGCGATGCCTGAGGCCTCGATGGTCACAATCTTGTTCACGCCTTTGTCCTTGAACTCGCGGGCGAACTCCTGTGCGCAGTGCATCATGAGTTCCGGGTCAAGCTGATGGTTGAGGAAACTCCCTACCATCACTACGCCGCCGTCGCCCTTGGCACGGCCGTCCTTGAGGATACGCTGTTTGAGCTCTTCCATATGGACGTCAGTCCTTCTTGAAGAGCTTCTGGGCGCTTTCCTTAACGTCCTCGAATACTTCCTTTGCGGTGTCTGATGCCTTGTTGGCGGCGTCGGAGAGCTTGGAGTTCCACTCGCCCTGCTTGGCTTTCTTCTCCTCGGGAGTGAGGGCCTGGTAGTCCTTTACCTTGCCGGCAATCTTCTTTGCCTCGTCCTTCACTGCATCGGCAGCCTTGTACAGCATCTCGTTGCCCTTGTCGGCAGCGTCAAGAAGCTGCTCCTTGAGTGATACCTTTCCGTCCTTGTTGATGTCGCGGGGATCGAATTCCTGATTCTCTGTGCTCATGGTAATGATTTTTGTTTCAGACACAAAAATAGCAAAAAAATCACAATGATGGGGTACTGTTGGACTCTTTTGATACATTCAGACCACCGTTTCAGCTCGTCAGAGGCCGAAAACGGTGGTCTGACGTAGTTTAAACCCTGCCAAACCACCAAAAACGCCCTTCTGGGGCCCCAAGTGGTGGTTTGAATGTATCCAACACCCCGAAGACAGACTGTTAATGGTATCCAGTAGTGACGGTACAAATAAGCAATAATAATCAGGATACAACAAATGACTAATAAAGGAATCCGAACGCCCAAAGGGGAATCTTACGGAAGACAGCGCTTTCGATGTCGTCGGCGGCCACATAGCCCTTATTCTCGCCCTTCACTTGGCTGAATCCTTTATCTTCCCCGCCTACTTCGATGACGATGTCACGATCAATCTTGAAGTCCCCGGTCGTGATGCCGCCGTATTCCACACGGTGACCGGCACTGGCGAGTTGGTTGCAGAAGAAACTCTCACGCACCGTCCCGATCTCCGGTTTCACGGAGGAAAGAGTATATATCAGGTTTGGATTATCGAGAAGTATCTTGTCCGGTTTTTGCAGGTCGCTAGTGGTTTCGAGGTCAGTGAATAGCCTCCGGATTAGTTTCGCCTCTTCCAGATGTTTCATGTATTTCAGTGTCGTAGGACGCTGGATTCCAATGTTCCTTGAAATCTTGGAGATGTCAACCTGGAACGGAACCATCTGCGAAAGCACCTGCAGTAAGGCCTTTACCCTCCTGGTGTTTCCTGCTTCCAGGCCCCGGTGGGCAGTCAGCTCGCTGTCAATGATGTAGTTGACTACACCCTGGACTTTGCTTTCGTAGACGCCTTTCTCCTCAAAATAGAACGGATAGTAGCCCGCCTTCAGATAATTCTTGAAATGCTCCAGCGGCTTCACTTCCTTACGAACCTGCATGCAGAACCTTGAAGGCTCGGCCAGAAGTTCATCCAAGGTGACCGAGTCCAGCCTTGTTCCCGTTACGAACCAGAGGTATTCACGGAGGGATAGGCCAGGCATCTCATACTCGACCAGCCGTCTTGAGAGGTCTGCCTGGCCGTCGTTGAACCGGATCAGAGACGAGCCACTCACCACAACATGGAGCCCACGATGCAAGTCGTAAATCTCCTTCAATTCACGGCTCCAATTCTCGTACTTGTGGATTTCGTCGATGAAAAGGTGAGTCCCCCCTTCACGGACGAACTTGGCCGCAGTATCTGCGAGCGTGTGTTCCGTGAAGTATCCTGTATCGGCCGAGCAGTACAGCACATGGCGGTTTCCCTCGCCAAAAGTCTTTCTGATATGCTGCTGGATCAGCGTTGACTTGCCAACGCCCTTGGGCCCCTTGATGCCGATGAGTCGGCTATTCCAATTAATGAGTTCCATTTGTCTTCGCATGTAATCCATCGGAACCTGGTTGATATAGGCGTCGTGAAGTTCAAATAGTTTTTCCATTATGACTGTATTTTCTGGAATACAAAAATAGTAAAAAATTGTATAATTAAAAATACAATTTAAAAGAAACTAATTATATGAATGACCTTCCCTGATTTAGGTGGTTCTTCCGCAATTTAGTTGAAGCATAGGTCGCAGAAGACCATTTTCCGTTTGAGCAAATCAAGTGAGGCGCGCCCATACATTACTCGCTTTACCGCTTTCAGTTTGTTCACGAAGCCTTCAACGA
>Ga0208297_1000257_pt1 | contig 132504 bp, 108 predicted proteins | sample LMS_cellobiose_e_FD_187367 | JGI IMG/M metagenome (GOLD analysis project Ga0208297, IMG submission 187367) | Rumen-fistulated moose microbial communities from Alaska, USA - LMS_cellobiose_enrichment (SPAdes) (version 2) | ecosystem: Host-associated > Mammals > Digestive system > Stomach >...
AGAGGAACTGCTGGTCTGTTTGATAAATCTCTGCATTTAGCAGTTTTCAATGTTGCCAAAACGAAAGTTAAGAAGATGTTCCTTTTCTCCATGTCGCTTTCTTTGGCGTAATTTACAAGGTTATTCCACACAAGATAGTTGTTCAGATACTTGGTAGAAACACCGTTAAAGCCACGCATAAACCTCTTTAGCTGGCTATGGTAGCTATTGATATGTTGGATATTATAAATGCCTTTCTTGGCTTTGCCAGTCTTTAACTGCACAAGGTCAATGCCATTGGCATTTGTAAATCTCACATAGGAGTTCATCTTGTCCGTAACAAGAGTGGAATTGGTCTTAATCCTACCATCATAAATATGATGTAAATCTCTTGTAGAAACTCTACCAGTATTCGTAATCTTGGAGATAGACAAGCCATTCCTATTAACCGCACAAGGAACACATACCTTTTCTTGGGACAAGCCTCTGATATGTGTAGAATGACCACGCTTATGAGCCTTGCGTGGCATAGCAAATGTCTTACTCTTGCTATGATTGCCCTTGTACGAGATGGCGAAAAAAGTTTCGTCAGCCTCAATAATGCCGTCAAGGGTAACATCGTCTGCCATATTCTGAAGTGCATCCAAAATCTTGTGTCTCCAAAGGAATGCGGTGTTTCTGTGAATCCCACAAGCAACAGCAGTCTTACGAATGGATAAGCCATTCATCATACAATCAATGTACTGCTCCCACACGGACAAGTCTTTTCTTGTACCAGACACAATGGAGTTCGTAGCAATCACGAAGGACTTGCCACAATCCTTACATACATATCGCTGTGTGCCATCTTTACGATGACCATTGCGAACCACATGGATACAGCCACAAAGAGGGCATACACGACCATTTGCAAAGCGTTCCTTTGCTACGAAATCTTCAATATTCAAAGACTTTACAAAGGCAGGACTTAAAAGCATTGTTTTAAGGCTTTCCTGCTCTGTGACAGTCAACTTACCGATAATATCTAATGCGTCTTTGATAGTAGGCATATCCAATTACCTCCTTCGGTGGTACTGTTTCTTACTATTATTATACGCTATTTCTCGTCAAAAATCAACCATTTGTTGTGACAGAGCCTTCCAGAAAATCCGCCACGCCGAACCAGGTGCCGACCCGCGCCCCGGTACGCCAGTGGTTGTTGTAGACCTCGCCCGGCGTGTCGTTGCCGGAAATATGGATGTCCCGCCCCCGCGTTCTGATGACGAAGCCTTCGGGCCGGTCGACCTTGATGAAGCCCAGCATGAAAGCGGGACGCGTCCCCTTCTGCTTCGGCTTCACGATGGGCAGTTTCGCCCCCGTCGCCTTGAAAATATAGGTCTGCAGATCGGCGGCGGCGGCACGAGCGACCTTCTGCTGCGCTTCCGGCGAAATGACGATCACATAATCGGACTTGCCGTTTTCGACCACCGGCATCCCCGCAAGCACCGACACCGTCAGCGCCGCGGCCGTGAGGAACGCGAGTTTCATTTCGGACTCCTTGATTTCGAATCGACTTCGGTCGGCGTGAGAGACGAAGCGCGGCCCGCGCTCACGGGCCACACACAAAAAAACCTCGCCTCGGAAGACGAGGCGAGGCTTTTGGGGAATTCAATAGTTTTCCGCTTCGATCTCGAAATAGGCCTGGGGGTGTTTGCAGGCGGGGCAGATCTCGGGGGCCTTTTCGCCGATGAAGACGTGGCCGCAGTTGCGGCACTCCCAGCGTCTTTCGCCGGTGCGGACCCAGACTTCGCCGGATTCGATGTTGGCCAGAAGTTTCCGGTAGCGCTCCTCGTGACGCTTCTCGATGGCGGCGATGCGTTCGAAGACCTTGGCGAGTTCGGCATAGCCCTCTTCCGCGGCTTCGGCGGCGAACTGGCGGTACATCTGGGTCCACTCCTCGTGCTCGCCCGCGGCGGCGGCGGCCAGATTCTCCACCGTGGTGCCGATGCCTTCCATTTCCTTGAACCAGAGCTTGGCGTGCTCCTTTTCGTTGTTGGCGGTCTGCTCGAAAATGGCCGCGATCTGCTCGTAGCCGTCCTTCCGCGCCCTGGAGGCGAAATAGGTGTATTTGTTCCGGGCCTGGGACTCCCCGGCGAAAGCGAATTCCAGATTCTTCCACGTCTTCGAAGTTTTGTCGACAGCCATTTTTTTCTCCTTTCGAAATGAATTACATCGCGGGCAGACTCCCGCGCCGCGGAAGAAAAAGCCCTCCGCGCCTCCTTACTTGTTAATTTAGCAGAAGAGCATGAAAAAATCAAGGGCCATCGGGCAGAAAAGCGGAAAAAACTCCCGACGGCCGGGGAAAACGACTTTTTCCCGGCGCCTTGACAAAACCTCCTTTGCGCACTATATTAAGGGCCGGACGCTTCGACATTCAACCCAAAAGGAAAGGAACAATTCCATGCATCGCGTCATCGTTACACTGGCACTCGTCTTTTCCGCCGCGCTTCTGGGCGCGGCCGAGATCGGCAGCAACGCCGCCGTGGCCTTCCTCGGCGACTCCATCACCCAGTACGGCCACAACAAGGAGGCGGGCTACGTCAACCTGACCGTGGCCGGTCTCGCGCAGAACGGCATCAAGGTCCGTCTCATCAAGGCGGGCGTGAGCGGCAACAAATCCAACCAGATGCTGGCGCGAGTGAAACGGGACGTCATCGACAAGAAGGCGAACTTCATGTTCCTGAGCTGCGGCGTCAACGACGTGTGGCACGGCGTCCGGGGCGTTCCCCTCGAGGACTACAAGAAGAACATCACCGCCATCGTGGAGAAGTGCCAGCAAGCCGGGATCAGGGTCTGCATCATGACCGCCACCATGATCCGGGAGGACGCGGAAAACGCCGCCAACAAGAAGCTGGCCGGCTACAACGACTTTCTGCGGAAACTCGCCGCCGAGAAGAAATGTCTCCTCGCCGACACCAATCAGGCCATGCAGAGCGAACTTGCCCGGCTGAAGAAGGAATTCCCCGGCGTCCGGGGGAATCTGCTCACCGGGGACGGGGTCCACATGAACCCCGCGGGCGACATGATGATGGCCGCCTGTCTGCTCGAAACGGTGGGGATCCCGAAATCGAAGGTCGATTTCACCGCCATGAAGCTCAACATCCCCGTGCGCAAGTTCTTCGACGGCGCCTACACCGTCCCCGGCGGCGCCCCGGTCAAGACGAAGATCGACGCCCAGGTGGCGATCCCGCTGGCCCTTTACTGCAAACTCTTCCCGGAGATCCTGCGTCAGAAGAGAAATCCTGCCGTCATAGGGGACCTGCTGACCATCACTCCGGGAAAGTGAGACGATTTCCTGCAAAAAAGTGCCGCCGGGGATTTGAAAAAACCGGTCTGGTGTGGTAAATTTTACAACGGCAACTTTCGACTACGGAGTTAAAGACAGATACTATGGGCGGTTTTTTCGGAGCGGTTTCCAACGCACCCTGCGTGGAAGAGATCTATTACGGTACGGACTATCACACCCATCTGGGCACCCGGCGGGGCGGCATGGCCATGAGCGTCGAGGACGGCGTCATCCGGCGGCGGATCCACGACATCACCAACACCCCTTTCCGGACCAAGTTCAACACCGAGAGCCTGGAGCTTTTCGACAAGTGCACCTGCGGCATCGGCGTCATCAGCGATGACGAGGACCAGCCCCTGGTGGTGACCTCGAAATTCGGCACCTTCGCCATCGTCACCGTGGGCAAGATCAATAACATCCAGGAGCTCATCGACCGGGAAATGGCCGACGGCCTTTCGCACCTTTCCGAATACGGTTCGGGCGAACCCAATCCCACCGAGGTGGCCGCCATGCTCATCTGCCGCTGCTCCACGCTGGAAGAGGGCATTGCCCGCGCGCAGAAGTGCATCGACGGCTCCCTGTCGCTGCTGATCCTCCACAAGGGGGCGATCTACGCCGCACGGGACCGTTTCGGCCGGACTCCGGTGATCATCGGCCGCCGGGAAAACGCCCCCGGCGCCCCCGACGCCTGGGCCGTCACCATGGAAACCTCGGCCTTCCCCAATCTGGATTTCGAGATCCACAGCGAGCTGGGCCCCGGCGAGATCCGCCGGATCACCCCCGACGGGGTCACCGTCATCAAAAAACCGGGAAAGTGCATGCAGATCTGCACCTTCTTCTGGGTCTACTACGGGTATCCCTCCAGCTGCTACGAAGGGGTCAACACCGAAGTGGCCCGCTACCGGAACGGCGCCTCCATGGCCGATCAGGACGAAGAGTTCAAGGGCAAGATCGACTCCATCTGCGGCATCCCCGACTCGGGGATCTCCCACGCCATCGGCTACGCCAACCGCTTCGGCCGGCCCTATCAGCGGGCCTTCGTCAAGTACACGCCCACGTGGGCCCGCTCCTTCATGCCGCCCAATCAGAACCAGCGGGAGCGCATCGCCAAGATGAAGCTCATCCCGGTGGAAAGCCAGATCGCGGGCAAGCGGCTGCTCTTCTGCGACGACTCCATCGTCCGGGGGACGCAGCTGGGAGACACCGTCAAACGGATCTACCAGAAGGGCGCGGAAGAGGTCCACATGCGCTCCTCGTGCCCGCCCCTCCTCTACGGCTGCCGCTTCCTGAATTTCTCCCGCTCGCGCAACGAGCAGGAACTGGCCGCCCGGCGGGCCATCGCGGAACTGGAAGGGACCGATGAGCTGACTCCGGAAATTTTGAAGAAGTATCAGGTCCACGGCTCGAAGGAGTACCTGGCCATGGTGGAGATCATCCGCAAGAAGCTCAACTTCACCACCCTCAAATACCAGGAACTGGACCGGCTCCTCGAGGCCATCGGGGTACCGAAGGAAAATCTCTGCACCTACTGCTGGAACGGCTGCGACGCCAGTCTCAGCGAAGATAAAAAGGAAGGAAAATAAATCATGAAAAAGACAATCGGCTTCATCGATCTCTTCATCGACGAGTGGCATGCCAACAACTATCCCAAGTGGATCCGGGAGTCGGCCCTCAAGGATGAATTCGAAATCGCTCTGGCCTGGGAAAAATCCACCCCCGCGGGCAAACGGGATTTGAAGACCTGGTGCGGCGAATTCGGGATCAAACCCGCCGCCTCCATCGCCGAAGTGGTGGAAAAGTGCGACTGCATCTGCGTCCTCGCGCCCTCCAATCCCGAAGTCCACGAGGAACTGGCCGAACTGCCCCTCAAGAGCGGCAAGCCGGTCTACGTGGACAAGCCCTTCGCCCCCGACCGGGCCGCCGCGCAGCGGCTGTTCGATCTGGCCGCGAAATACAACACGCCCCTCATGAGCAGCTCCGCGCTCCGTTTCGGCAATGAGCTGATCGCCGCGAAGAAGACGCTTCCGGATCCCGTCGTGGTCAGCACCTGCGGCGGCGGCGGGAATTTCCCCGAATACGCCATCCACCAGATCGAAATGATCGTTTCCATGCTGGGCACGGGAGCCGCCGCGCTTCAGGTCTGCGGCAATGCGGACCACCTCACCGTGACGGTCCGCTATCCCGACGACCGTCTGGCCACCATGAACTACGCCGCCCTCTGGGGCTTCAGCCTCGCCGCCGCCAGAAAGCGGCAGAGCTGCGACAAGCCCGAGGATGTGTGCCAGCTGGCGACCATGACCGACATCTTCCCCAATCTGCTCCTCGAGATCCTCAAATTCTACAAGAGCGGAAAGAACCTGATCCCCAAGGAGGAGACGCTGGAGATCGCGGGGATCCTCGGCGCCTGCGTCAAGGGCATGGGCAAGCCCGGCTGCTGGATCGACATCGCGTGAGCTTTCGCGACACCCGAAGCGCCGGGAACGCCCCTTCGACCGGGACGTTCCGGCGCTTTTTTTCCGGACACGCACAAATGCTCCGAAGGTAAGAGATGCCGCCTCCCTTTTTCGGCCCCTTCTCACGGGAAAAGGTCCCCGCACTGAGCTTCGCCCGGCAGAAAGAACTGCTGAAAGCCTTTGCCGGATACTATCCCCGGTACTGGAAGCTCCTGTTGGTCACGCTTCTGGCGGCCTCCCTTGCGCCGGCGGCGTCGGCCGTCTCGCCCATCCTCATCCTCGAGACACTGAAGAATTATCTCCCCGCGGGCGACGCCGTCATGGTGATCGCCGCCATGGCGGGCGTGGCGGGACTGCTGGTGCTGGGCGGGCTCTGCGATTACGCCTGCATGCGCTGGGGCGCGCTCCTCGGGTTCCGCATCGAAGCGGACATGCGCGACGACCTCTTCTGTCACCTGCAAACCCTCTCCTTTTCCTACTACGACAACGAACGCAGCGGCACCTTGCTGTCGCGGATGACCAACGATCTCACCACCGTGGCGGGGCTGGCCCACCGGGCCCCGGAGATCCTGCTTTCCTCGATCCTGCGCTTCGGCTCCGGCGTGGTCATCATGATGATCATCAACTGGCGTCTCGCCCTCTTCGCCGTGCTGCCCGCGCCGCTGATCCTGCTGTGGCTCCATTTCTTCCAGAATCCCCTGCGCCGCTCTTTCCTGAACGTGCGCAAAGGGGTGGCCGAACTCAACGCGGGCGTCGACAGCGCCATCAAAGGGATCCGCGAGACCCAGAGCTTCACCAACGAAGAGGGGCAGATCGGGGCTTTCAGGCAAAGGAACGCCTTTCTCCTCGCCTGCCAGGAGTCTCTGCAGAAACTGCTGGCAGCTTTCCACGTGGGCATGGGGATGCTCCTGCACGGTTACACCCGGCTTTTCATCGCCGTGGGGATCGTGCTGGTCTTTCTGAAAGTGGCGGACACGGCGGAACTCATCGCCTTTTTCATGTACTCCCACTCCATCACCCGCCCGCTGATGATGCTGGTGGATCTGGTGGAACAGTACCAGCAGGGCATGGCCGCTTTCGAACGGTTCCGGGAGATTATGGAGATACCTCCCGCGGTGAAGGACCTGCCCGGATGTCTCACCGCGCTCCCCGAGCCCCTGCGGGGCGAGGTGGAGTTCAGGGACGTCCGCTTCAAGTACGGCACCGCCGGGGCCGGAAGCTCCGACGTGCTCAAGGGGATCTCGCTGCACGTCCTTCCGGGGAAAAAGACCGCCATCGTCGGGGAATCCGGCGCGGGCAAGACCACGCTGGGGGCCCTCATCCCCCGGTTCTACGAACCCCGCGAGGGGGAGATCCTGCTCGACGGCCGCCCGATCGGCGCCTACTCCCTCAAGCTGCTGCGTTCGAACATCGGCATCGTGAGCCAGATGCCCTGCATCTTCGACGGCACAGTGAGGGAAAACATCGCCTTCGGCCGCCCCGGAGCCTCGGAAGCGGAGATCGTCGCGGCGGCCCGGTTCGCCGGGATCCACGATTTCATAGACTCCCTGCCCGAGAAGTACGGCTCCCGCTGCGGCGAAAACGGCGTCAAACTTTCCGGCGGCCAGCGGCAGCGGATCGCCATCGCCCGGGTCTTCCTGAAAAATCCCCCCATCCTGATCCTCGACGAAGCCACCAGCTCGCTGGACAACGAGTCCGAAGCGCAGGTCCAGGCGGCCTTCGACAAACTGGGGGAAAACCGGACCGTCATCGTCATCGCCCACCGGCTCTCCACCATCCGGGATTCCGATCGCATCTGCTGCATGAAAGAGGGCCGGATCGTGGAGTCGGGGACCCACGAAGAGCTCCTCGGGATGAAGGGATATTACCACTCCCTTTACGCCGCCCGGAGCGCGGAAAAGAGGTGAAGAGGACAAGTCCATGGAAGAACTCAAGAAACGTTTGGAAGCGCTGAACGGCAGCGAAAGATCCTGGGCGGCGGCCGTATTCTGCATCACCTTCGCCGCCTTCGCCCCGGCCCTGCGCGGGACGGAACTGGTCTCGGACGATCTTTTCTACTTCTTCAACGCCGTTTCCGTGAAGAACTCCTTCGGAAACATCTTCGCCCCGGTGCTGGACCTCGTCACGCCCCTCACCTCCCTGTCGCTGTACCTGGATTTTCTCTTCTGGGGCATGGACCGTTTCGTGCAGGGAGCGAAGCTGGTCAACATCCTGCTTCATGCCGTGTCCATGGTGCTGTTCTTCTTCGTCATCCGGCAGATCAGATGGAAGGGGATCGGCCTCACTCCGGCCTGGGCGGGGATGACGGTGCTCATCTTCGCATTGCACCCTCAGCGCGTCGAATCGGTGGCCTGGATCGCCGAAAGGAAGGACTGCCTCGCCATGGCCCTGGGTCTGGGCGCCTTCCTCCTCTTCCAGAAGGGGGCGGCGCGGGGAAGGATCTCGTGGGGAAGCGCGGGGATGCTCGCGCTGTCGTTCCTGGCCAAGCCCATGTGGATCTTCTTCTTCCTGCCCGCGGGGGCCCTGCTGCTGGCGGAAAGACGCCGTTTCTTCGGGAAAGACGACCTGAAACTGCTTCTGCCCTCCTTCGGGCTGTTTCTGGCCTTCGTGCTGTGGCAGCTGCCCGCGGTGCTCGAAAGTGCCGGGAAGGCCGCGAGCACGGGAGGTGTGCCGCTGTCGTTCAAACTGGAGACCATTTTCTACAATTTCGGGAGCTACTTTCTGCGGACCTTTCTGCCGGGGCAGCTCTTCCCCGTCTATCCCTACTACAACCCGAACTGCGATCCGCGAATCCTGGCGGCGATCCCCTTTCTTCTGCTCCTGACGCCCCTCCTCGCCCGGAAACCGGAGCTGCGGGAAGGCGTCCTTTTCGGGGTCGTTCCGGTGCTGGCCTGCTTCGCCGCGGTCCTCGTTCCCGTGGTGGGATTTGCACGGGTGGGCAACACGGACTTCGCCGACCGTTACAGCTATCTGCCCTCGCTCTTTCTGGTGACGGGCGCGGCCTTTCTGCTCCGTTTCAACCTGCCGGAGGGCACCGCCCTGCGGCGCTGGCTCCCGGTGCTGGCCGTGCTCTACGGCGCGGGCCTCCTGTGGCGGACGGAGCTTTATCTCCCCGCGTGGAACACCAATGCCGCTTTCGTGGAATACTCGCTCCGTCATCCGGAACCGAATCTCAACATGGCCATCAGCGGAGCCTGCGACCTCTTCGCGAAAAAGAAGTACGCCGAAGCCCTCGACCTCTGCAAGAACAAACTCCCGGAATCCCCCCGCTATCCGAAAGATTTCAACGAGGGGATCCGCATATTCAAACTGGCCCTGCCGGGTCTGATCCTCTTCCGATGCGGCCGCCCCGAGGAGGGGATCCGTTTCCTCAACACCGTCTACATGGATCCCTGGTGCGGCACGGTGCGGAATCTGCCCATCGACTTCGCCCAGCAGGTCTTCACCACGGGGGCGGAGTATCATCTGAAGCGCTACAACGACCGCAAGGCCGCCGCCAACCTCTACATGCGCTGTTCCACGCTGTTCGGGATCCATTCGCCCCACTACGCGGCCTTCTACGCGGGGATGGCGGCGCTGGTCGAGGAGGATCACCGCCGGGCCGCCGAACAGTTCCGCCGGGCTTACGATCTCAACCCCACGGACAAACGGTCCCTGCGGAATCTCGATCACGCCCTCAAAAAACTGAAGGAGAAGACCCCATGAACATGCTTCTTCTGGAAAAAGAGGATTTTTCCGCTCCCGGAAAAGCCGTCGTCAGGGGACGGCGTTTCGAGCGGCTCAGGGATTTCATCCATATCGCCGAGGGCAAGGAGCTCAAGGCGGGCGTACGCAACACGGACTGCGGCAAGGCCGTCGTGGTCCGGATCACGGATAACGGGGCCGAAGTGGCCTATACGCCCCTGAGCGCGCCGCCCCCGCCTCCGCCGCTCACCCTCATCATGGCGCTGCAGCGCCCCCAGACCTTCGAAAAGGTGCTTCACGGGGCGGTCTCGCTGGGGGTGAAGAAGATCCATTTCATCCACACCTTCAAGGTGGAAAAAAGCTACTGGCAAAGTTCCCGGCTGCGTCCGGAAAATCTGCGCGAGGAGATCACGCTCGCCTTGGAACAGGCCGCCGACCCGGTGGAGCCGGAACTCTTTTTCCACCGCCGTTTCAAGCCCTTCGCCGAGGACGAGCTGGAAAACATCGCCGCGGGGACGCTCCGGTTCTTCGGGGATCCGGCGGGGACCGCCCCCGTTCCCGTGCGGGGAACGCCCCTGACACTGGCCCTCGGGCCCGAAGGCGGATTCACCGAATACGAAACGGAAACCTTGAGGCGGCACGGCTTCAGGGGCCTCGCCACGGGAGAAAGGATACTGCGGACCGAGTTCGCCCTGGCCGCCCTGCTGGGAAAACTGCTCCTCTGAAAGAACCGAAAGGAAGGTGTGCAACTTCCGCGTATCCACAATGTTTCACAGGATCGCCCCTTTACTTTCGGAAGAAATATAAGTTTTTTTCGTTTTTTTTCGTTTTTCGGTTTGCAAACTCTCCGCCTGCGAACTATATTATAGGGAAAGGGGAACGGCGCATCCGGTCCCGGCGTTTTGCGAATCGGCAAAAACACTTCTGTTTTCGTTTGCAACATCAAAACAAGGAGAATGGGAAATGGCAAACTTTCAACAGACGCTGAATGAAGAGATCCGTCGTCTCGCCCGCAAGGAAACCAGCGGCGCCATCAAGGACCTCCGTGCCCAGCTGGTGGAACTCCGCAAGGCCAATGCGGAGCTCAACCGCCGTCTGAAAGCGCTGGAAAAGGCGCTGCCCGCTCCCGCCCCCAAACCCGCCGCCGAGACCGCCGTCGCAAAGGCCGCCGAAGAGCAGAAGAATCCCAGAGTCACCCCCGAACGCATCGTCAAATGGCGCACCGCCCTCGGGCTCAACAAGTCCCAGTTCGCCGTGCTGCTCGGCGTCAATCCGCTTTCCCTGATCCGGTGGGAAAGCGGCAAATCCGCGCCGCGGGCCGAAATGAAACGCCGCATCGCCGCCGTCCACGCCATGGGCAAACGGGAACTGGCCAAGCTGATGGCCGAAAAGAACATCGCGGTCAAGAAGGCCAAGGCGAAATAAGTCTCCCCGTTCCGCACTGAAAAAAAGACTCCCGGTGAAACGCAACTTTCGCCGGGAGTTTTTTTGCCTTCCGCGCCGCTCACTTCCCACGAAAGCGGAGGCGGCACGGAATACGGACGCTCATAAAAATCTCCTCTTCATAAAATTTCCATGAACAGCCCGAAGCTGCATATTCCCAACATACTCCTGCGGGAGCTCTTTTTCAAGTCCGGCGGTAGAAAAATGTCCGAAATACCTTGAAGCGAAAGGTGAAAATGCCAATGTTCCCCCCCCCCTCATTCCGCCTCCCGGCGCAGGGGGCCGGGCATTTTTCGATTTTTCGCACCTTCCTCTCTTGACAGGAGCGGAAAGCAGGTGTATGTTATTATGTCTGACATATTGTCTTTTCGAAAGGAGGCGCCCGTCATGACTCATTATCTCAATCATTCGGCAGGGAACCCGCGGAATTCCGAAGGGAGTTTCGTCAAACTCCGGGACGGGCGAATCTTTTTCGCCTACACCCGTTACAAAGGGGAAAGTTGGGAAGACGACGCCTCGGCGGACATTTTCGCCGTCACTTCCGCCGACGGCGGAGCCACCTGGAGCGAGCCCTTTCCCGTGATCCTGAACACCTCGCGGAACATCATGTCCGTTTCGTTGCTCCGGCTGGCAGGCGGCCGGATCGCCATGGTCCTGCTTCAGAAGACGCTCCTCCCCGACGGGAAGTACATCGACTGCCGCCCGCTCCTGCGCTTTTCGGACGACGAAACGGCCAGCTGGAGCGACCCCGTCGACGTCACGGGGCGGCCCCCGGCCTATCTGGTGGTCTGCAACGACCGGCTGGTCCAGCTGAAAAGCGGCCGGATCATGCTGCCCGGTTCCTATCACCGCTACATGCCCTCGGGTCTCGGCCGGGGCTTCGGGATCTTCCTCTATTCCGACGACGGCGGCCTCACCTGGAATGAAGCCCCGGAGTGCTGCTACCCCTTCCAGGCCTGCACCTCGGGCTTCGCGGAGCCCGGCGTGGTCGAACTCGAAGAGGGGCACCTCATGTGCTGGTTCCGCACCGGCGAAGGGTGCCAGTTCAAGAGTTTTTCCTACGACGGCGGCATGAGCTGGACGGAGCCCATCCCCGCCAAGGAATTCCGGAGCCCCGGTTCGCCCCTTTCCCTGAAGCGCAACCCCGCGACGGGGGACCTCTACGCCGTCTGGAACGACTACCACCCCGCCCGAAGCGTCAATTTCGCTCCCGCGCTGGCCCGTGGCTCCAACTACGGCATCTGGACCGGCGGACGCACCCCCCTCGTGGCGGCCCGGAGCGCCGACAACGGCAGGACCTGGGTCGACCATGCGGTCATCGAAAACGCTCCCGACAAGGGATTTTCCTACACCGCCATGTTCTTCGACGGCGACGACCTCTACCTCGGCTACTGCTGCGGCGGCGGGGACGCCTCCCCCAACATGCTGCAGGATCTCAAGATCCGGGTGATCAAGTGGCGCGAGCTCGGGGGGCAGGAAAGATGAACTTTTCCCGCCTCGTTCTCGGCACGGTCCAGTTCGGACTGAATTACGGCATCGCCAACGTCTCCGGCAAACCCTCCTTCGAGCGGGTCAAGGCCATCCTGACGGCGGCCTTCGACAACGGCGTCACCACGCTCGACACCGCCGCCGCTTACGGCGACAGCGAGATCGTGCTGGGCAAAGCCCTGAAGGAGCTGGGACTGAGTTCGAAAGCCGCGGTGGTCAGCAAGGTCCCTCCCATCCCGCCTGAGGCGGATCCCCTGACCTTCATCACCGAGTCGGTGACCCGCTCATTGGAGCGGCTCCAACTGCCGGAACTGCCGCTGGTGCTCTTTCACAGCGAGAAGGACTGGCGCTATCACGCCGAGCTGGAAACGCTGATCGAAAAAGGCATGATCCGCCATGCGGGCGTTTCCCTCGATTCCCTCGCCTGCGCGGGGACCGCCGACGAATCCCCCTTCCTGCAGCTGCCCTGCAACGTCTTCGACCGGCGTTTCGACGACAAGATCATGAAGCACGGCGGCGGACGGATCTTCATCCGGAGCGTCTATCTGCAGGGCCTCGCCCTCATGCCGGAAGAGAAGATCCCCTTCCCCGAACTGCGGGAATACAGAAAAATACTGGAGTCCTTCGGGCTGCCCATGGCGGAGCTGTGCATGCGCTATCTGCTCAGCTTCCCCGGAAGCGTCAGCGTGCTCACGGGAGTGGATACGCCGGAACAGCTCCGGGAAAACTGCCGGGTGGCCGCCCTCGGCCCCCTGCCCCCGGAGCTCTTCGGGCAGGTCCGCGCCGCCGTGCCGCTGCTGCCCGAAAGGCTCATCCGTCCCTTCCTGTGGAACATCAAAAAATAAGGTGCCGTCATGCCGAACCGTTCGAAGTATCAGGAAAAGATCGATTACCACTTCACCACCCCCGATTCCCCGCCCTTCACCTGGGTCTTCTACGGGGATTCCATCACCCACGGCGCCGCCCACACCCACGGGTGGCGCAGCTTCCCCGAGATCTTCGCGGAGCGGGTCCGCTGGGAGCTGAAGCAGTCCGCCGACGTGATCATCAACACCGCCTACAGCGGCCGGACGGCCAAGGTCCTCTCCCAAAAGGAACTTTTCGACTCCTGCGTGGCGAAATTCGCCCCCGACGCGGTCTTCCTGATGGCGGGGACCAACGACATCGTCAAGACGGAAGGGGGCCCCGAAGGCTTCCGGGGATACCTCGAAACCATCGCGGCGCGGATCGTGGAGCTGGGAGCCATTCCCATCGTCCAGAACTACCCCCCCGTGGCCAGGTCGGAAAATCCCGGCTATGTGAAGCGGTACGACGAAATGCCCGCCTACAACGCGGTCATCGCGGAAACGGCGGCGAAATACGATGCCGTTTTCGTGGACCACTGGAGCCACTGGCGCGAACACGCCCCGACGCCCGAGATCCTCGACAGCTGGCTGGGGGAAACCATCCATCCCGGCGCACGGGGCCACTTCGAGATGGCCCTGACCATCTTCAGGACCCTGGGCATCTATTCGCCGGACTCACCCTGCTGCCGGGTCTTCGGGTAAACTTGCGGGAAGATTTTCCGTCACGGAGATCTCTTTTCGGAAAAAGCCGCCCCCGCGCCGGAAAAGGGGACGAAAAACGCTTGAAAAATTCCATCGGCGTGATATATTATCCGTGTGCATCTTTTGTCCCTTGTCGAGGAGTATGAACCATGAGAAAAATGATGTGGTCCGCGGTCGTCGGCGCCGTTCTGTCGGTCCTGTGTTTCACGGGGTGCGCCCCCGAGCGGGTTTTCAGGGAGTCCGACCTGACCGTTCAGGAGCTGGAAAAGAAAATGGAAAGGGCGCTGGATCCCCAGGGCCGCTTCGCCCGTGCGAAGCGTTTCGTCCAAAGGTTCGAGGTGAAGGTCGAGAAGGGGCTCCTGGAGCCGCCTGAAGAGCAGTTCGTCGAGGTCAAGTTTGCGGAACCGGGGAGCTTCAAGATCTCCACCAGCGACGAGGAAGGGCTCCATTACGCCTACATTTTCAACGACTCCCAGGGCTACATGGTGGACTACCGGAAAAAGTCGGTGAAGCCGCTGGAAAAGGAGCTTCTGGCCCATCTGCGGACCATGCGCGAGATCGCCGACCCGGTCATGGAACTGGAGTCCGTCTTCAACTTCATCGAGACCAGGCGCTGCACCATCGGCGAAAAGGAGTATTACCGGCTCCGCTGCCGCAGGCAGGAGAAGGGCACCCCCCTGGACCTCTACGTTTCCGCGAAGGACTGGAAACTGGAGCGGCTGGAAGGAGTGATCAAGCTGGGGTCGGCGCGAATCGACTATAAGTCCTCCGTGATCAACTACGCCCTCAACGAAGGCATCATGGTGGCCGACCTCACCGAATCGGTGGCCAACGGCGTCAAGACCCGGAGCAAACTGGTCTATTTCAAACTGGATCCCTATTTTTCGCCGGAAGAATTCAACGTTCCCGTTTTTTAAGACAAAATCCCGCATGAACAGGGGTTCCGGACTTGTTTATTTGCACTTTCGGGAGTATATTATCACGCTGACACCTTCGGTGTCGGTCTCAAGACGGATCACAAGTTAAATTTTCAACATAGATGACGGAACAAAAGTTATGAGCGAATTGGAAAGAAAGGACTTCCCGGTCAACATCGATGAGATCATGCACACTGCCTACATGCAGTACTCCCTGAGCGTCAATGTGGGCCGGGCCATCCCCGACGTGCGCGACGGTCTCAAACCCGTGAACAGGCGTATTCTTTACGCCATGCGCCAGATGGGGATCACCAAATCCCACGCCACGGTCAAGTGCGCCAAGGTCGTCGGCGACGTGATGGGCAACTATCACCCCCACGGCGACGCCGCCATCTACGACGCGCTGGTCCGTCTGGCCCAGCCCTTTTCCATGCGGATGCCCCTCATCGAGGGTCAGGGCAACTTCGGGACCGTGGACGGCGACCCCGCCGCCGCCAGCCGCTACACCGAGTGCCGCATGGAACGCATTTCCGACGAGATGCTGGCCGACATCGAAAAAGAGACCGTGGACATGATGCCCACCTTCGACGAGACCGACGTGGAACCCACGGTGCTCCCGGCCAAGTTCCCCCAGCTGCTGGTCAACGGCGGCACCGGCATCGGCGTGGGCATGGCGACCAATATCCCCACCCACAACCTGGGCGAAGTCATCGACGCCACGGTCTATCTCCTCGACAACCCCAAGGCCACGGTGGATGAACTCATGGAGTTCCTGCCCGGCCCCGACTTCCCCACGGGAGCCATCATCCGCGGCCGCTACTCCCTGCGCCAGTTCTACCTGACGGGACGGGGCAGCGTCCGCATCCGTTCCCGGGCCGACATCATCGAAAAGGACGGCAAGGAGCAGATCATCATCAGCGAAGTCCCCTTCGGCGTCAACAAGGCCCAGCAGGTGGCCCGCGTCGCCGAACTGGTCAGCGAGAAGCGCATCACCGGCATCGCCGACCTGAAGGACGAGACCAGCGACCGGGCAGGCACCCGGGTCGTGGTGGACGTGAAGCGCGGCGCCGACGCGAGAGTGGTGCTCAACCAGATCTTCACCCACACCCAATTCGAGACCGTCATGGGCTGCACCATGCTGGTGGTGGACCACAACCGCCCCGTGACCATGAACCTGGTCCAGGTGCTGGACGCCTTCATCGACCACCGCCTCGACGTGGTGCTCCGCCGCTCCATCTTCGAACTCAAGAAGGCCGAAGCTCGGGCCCACATCCTCGAAGGTCTCCTCAAGGCCCTGGACAACATCGACGAAGTGGTGGAGATCATCCGGAAGTCCGCCAACCGCCAGGCCGCGGCGGAAGCCCTCATCGCCCGGTTCGAATTTTCCGTGCCGCAGGTCAACGCCATCCTCGACATGCGTCTGCACCAGCTCACCGGACTGACCGTCGAATCCCTGCGCGCCGAGATGGAGGAGCTGACCAAGTACATCGCCTACCTGAAAGAGGTCATCGGCTCCCGCGAGAAACGGCTCAGCGTCATCCGCGAGGAACTTCTCGAGATCAGGGAAAAGTACGCCACGCCGCGCCTCACCGAGATCACCTCCGACGACAGCGACCTCAACATCGCCGACCTCATTCCCCGGCACAACTGCGTCATCACCGTTTCCGACACCGGATTCATCAAACGGATCCCGGCGGACACCTACGGCGTCCAGCACCGGGGCGGCAAGGGGATCATCGGCATGGAGACCCGCGAAGAGGACCATGTGGCCCATCTCTTCAACGCCCACAGCCACGATCTCATCTTCTTCTTCACCAACCGGGGCTTCATGTACTGGCTCAACGTCTACGAGATCCCCGAAGGCTCCCGCCAGGGCAAAGGCCGGGCCATCGTCAATCTGGTCAAGATGGAGCCCGGCGAGCGGATCTGCGCCATGCTCACCGTCACTCAGGAAGAGCTCACGGATCCCGAAAAGTACATCGTCATGGCCTCCAAGCGGGGCTACATCAAGAAGACCGAACTGCAGCTCTTCAAGAATCTGCGCCGGATCGGGCTCCGGGCCCTCGTCATCGAAGAGGACGACGATCTCATCGGCGCCGCCGTTTCGCGCAACGGCGACGAGGTGCTGCTTTCGACCAAACTGGGCATGGCCTGCCGCTTCGACCAGACCGACGAACAGATCCGGCCCATGGGCCGCACGGCCCGGGGCGTCACCGGCATGCGCTTCAAGATCGCCGGAGACGAAGTGGTCAGTCTGGAAATAATCCGGGAACACTCCTTCGACGAGCCCGAAGTCATGTCCGACGCCGAAGCCGACGATATGGACAGACTCAGCGATTCGCTGGAGGCCGAGGAGGATGTGAGCTCCTCCGGTCCCGAAGTGCTGGTGGTTACCGACGGCGGCATGGGCAAGCGCTCCTGCGTCAGCACCTACCGCAAGACCAACCGGGGCGCACGGGGCGTGCTCAACATCCGTCTCCGGGAAAACGAGAGCGTCCTCGGCGTGGTCCAGGTCACGGATGAGGACGAGCTGATGATGTCCACCGAGCGCGGTCAGCTTTCCCGCATCCCGGTCCACGAGATCCGGCGGGTGGGACGGGCCGCCAAGGGCGTCATCATCATGCGTCTCAACGCAGGCGACCGGATCACCGGCGTTTCCAAGGTCGCCGCCGCGCCGGTCCGGGAAGAGACGCCTGTCGCGGAGGCAGCTCCCGAAGCTCCCGCCGCGCCCGAACAGGGCTCGCCGCAGCCGGAAACCGAAACGCCTCAAGCTCCGGAACAGGAATGATGTTCGATCCCGCCTCTTTCCTCGAACGGTTGGACCGGTGTGCCGTCATGGGCATCGTCAACATCACGGGGGACTCCTTCAGCGAAGGTCCGGCCTCGGCGCCGGAATCGGCTGAAAGGAGGGCTTTTGCCCTGTTCGAGGCGGGGGCGGACATCCTCGATCTGGGGGCGGAATCCACCCGTCCCGGCAGCCGCGAAGTGCTCCCCGATGAAGAGTGCGCCCGGCTGCTCCCCGTACTGGACCGTCTCCGGGCCGCGTTGCCCGAAACCGTCATCAGCATCGACACCCGCCACGGGGAAACCGCCCGCCGGGCGCTGGAATCGGGGGCCGACATCATCAACGACGTGAGCATGGGCGCCGATCCGGCGCTCCTCGAGGCCGTCGGCCGGAAGGGCGCTTCGCTGGTGCTCTGCCACGCGCGGGGGACCCCGGACACCATGCAGAGCCCGCAATACACCTCCTACCCCGCCGGGGTGCGCCTCACCGTGACGGCGGAGCTGGAAGCGGCCCGCGAAAAGGCCGTTTCGGCCGGAGTCGCCCCGGAAAAGATCATTTTCGATCCGGGCATCGGCTTCGCCAAGACGGCGGAGCAGTGCCGGACTCTCATCGCCGAGGCGGCCCTTTTCGATCCCCGGTACATCTGGCTCTGGGGCATTTCGCGCAAGTCCTTCATCGGCGGCGATGTTTCCGCGCGCGGTCCCGAGACGCTGCGCCTGGAGTGCCAACTGGCCGCCGCCGGAGCCGCCGTCATCCGGACCCATGACGTCCGGGCGCTGAGGACGGCGCTGCAAAACAGGGAGCGCTGACCGTTCGAATGGATTTTCTCAAAGCAGCGCTTCAGGTGGCGATCCTTTTCATTGTCATCAATCAGGTCCTCTACTACCTGCGGAACACCAGGGGTTCCCTGGTGCTTGCGGGGGGGCTTATCGGCGTCGAGGCTCTGGCCATCGCGGCGAACAAACTCGATCTGCTGGTGATCAAGCACATCCTTTCCAACCTCTACGGCTCGGCCCTGCTGGCCCTCATCATCGTCTTTCAGCCTGAGCTGCGCCGGGCGCTGGCCCAGCTGGGCAGCCTCGTGGTGCGGGAAGGCAAGAGACGACGGGAGTTCATCGGAGAACTGGTGGCCGCCGTCCGGGACATGTCCCTGCGCAAATGCGGAGCGCTGATCGTCGTCGAACGCCGGATGAAGCTCCAGACCCTCATAGACGACTCGATCCCCCTCGACATCAAGGTCAACTCCCTGATCCTGGAATCCATTTTCTACCCCAACTCCCCCCTGCACGACGGGGCGGTCATCATCCGGGACGACCGGATCCTGGCGGCGCGGGTGATCCTGCCCCTGACCCGGGCGGAGCACATTTCCCGCAGCCTCGGCACCCGGCACCGGGCGGCCCTGGGCATTTCCGAGGAGTCCGACGCGGTGAGCGTGACCGTTTCCGAGGAAACCGGGGCCATCAGCGTCGCCTGCCGGGGAGACTTCCACCGGGATCTCACCATTCCCGTGCTGGAGCGGCTCCTCGAGCAACTCATCGTCCAGCGCGACGACTCCGAGGTCGCGGAAACCATGCTGATGGCGGAAGAAATGGACAGTTCGAACCAGCTGCTTGCAGCGGAAAACGCCGAAAAGGAAGCCGAAAATGCCCAATAGGATCTGGCTCTTCCTGAAACAGGACCCTCTGCGGCCCCTGGTGGCCCTTGCCTTTGCCGTTGTCGTCTATCTGCACCTGAGCTCCGAGGCCGCCCCCTACGACCGCGACTTTCCGGGAATCAAGATCCCCGTGCAGCTGAGCTTGGAATCCGGACTCCGGCCGCCGCAGGAACCACCCCAGGTGGAGATCAACGTCAAGGCCCAAACCGGATTCGAAGTCGATGTCGACAAACTGCCGTCGAAGATCCATGCCTACGTGCCGTCCAAACGGCTGAGAAGCTTGGGTGACGGAACCTACCAGGTCCAGGTGTTTCCGAACGACGTGAAGTTCCCCGACTCCCGCTTCAAGCTGGACAAGATCGTTTTTCCCGCCGACGGGCTGTTGACGTTCACGCTGCTCCGGCAGGATGAGCGCAACGTCGCCGTCCGGCCGATTTTCGACGCCCTTCCCCCGCCCGGAGTGGAGCGGCGGTGGGAGGCGATCCCCGATCAGGTCCGGATCACCGGTCCGGAAAACGTCGTGTCCAAGCTTCAGACGATCAGCTCCGCCCGCATCCCGTTTACCGACCCGCCGGATTTCTTCGAGTACGACACCGACTTGGACCTCCCCCCCGGAGTGACGGCGACGCCCCGCAAGATCCGGTTCCGGGTCACGCTGGTCCGGAAGACCAGCCGCAGACCCATGCAGCTTCCGGCGGCGGTGCTCGTTTCGCCGGGGAGCGCGCTTTCCTCCGTCATCATCTCCGGCCCCGAAAGCGGCGTCGAGGTCGTTTTGCGGGGTCCCGCGGCCGAGCTGGCCAAGCTGACCCCGGAACAGGTGCGGCTCTTCGTGGACGCGACCGAGATCGCCGCCCCCGGCCGCCGCCGGTTGCCCGTGCGCTGTCATGTGCGAGTTCCGGGGATCACCCCGGTTTCCATGGTTCCCGCAGAATTGGAAGTTCAGTTTACCAAAAACACTTCTGAAATAAACAAATCAAGAAAGGAAAAGTGACCATGATCATCAAGAAACTCAACTCCATATTCCACCGTCACAGCCGCTGGCTGTTCGGGCTGTTCACCATCATCATCATCGTGTCGTTCATCGGCTTCATGGTGCCGGGCTCCTTCTTCGGGTTCGGCCCGGAGACGGGAAGCTCCGCCCGCGTGGGCACCGCCTTCGGCAGGAAGGTCACCTATGACGACCTCCGCGAAGTCCACCGCAATCTGGAAGTGTGCAGCCAGATCGGCTTCCCCGTGGGCGACGCCCGCATCGAGCAGCAGTTCTTCTTCTACTGCCTGCTGCTGAAGGCCGAAGAAATGGGCATCGCCGCCAGCGACAAGGAAGTGGCGGAAAGTCTGAAGAATCATCCCATGCTCCAGACCGACGGCAAGTTCGACAAGAAGAAATACGACAATCTGGTCGGCAACCTGGGCCGCTTCGGCATCTCCAAGCAGGACATCCAGGAGGCGGTCCGCATGGTGCTGGTGATCACCAAACTTCAGAACCAGCTGGGGGCCACGATCATCGCCACGCCCGGCGAGGCGAAGGAACTCTACCGCCAGTTCAACACCGCCTACGAACTCAAGGTCGCCGAGATCCGGACGCCCGCCGCGCCCAAGCTCGTCAAGCCCGAAGCGAAAAAGCTGAGCGAACTCCCCGAAGCCGAGCAGAAGGCCCTGTCGGAGTTCTTCCGGAACAACGGCAGGAACTACACCATCCCCGGCTGGATGGACGTGCTGGTGGTGGAGTTCAAGCACAATCTCTTCGCCGCTCAGGCCGCAAAGAAGGCCACCCCGGCCGAACTGCAGAAGTTCTACACCGCCAACCCCACCCTCTTCCACGACAAGAACGGCAAACTCCAGCCTTTCGCCGCCGTCAAGGATAAGGTCCGGTCGGAACTGATCCGGATCGAAACCGCCGATCTGGCCCAGCGGGCCGCCGAGGATTTCTCGATCGAAGCCGCCGATGCCGCCGCCGCGGTGGACAAGCAGACCGACAAGATCAAGTCCTTCCGCGACACCGCCGACAAGCGGAAACTCACCGTCGTGGAAGTCGCCAAAGTGCCCTTCACGGCCTCTTCGGTCGGCACCATCGTTTCCCGTGAACTCGTGCAGGCTCTCGACCAGTGCGCGGGCAACCCCGTGACCAAGGTGGTCAATGCGCCCGACAGCGCCTGCGTGGCCTTCCTGCGCAGCCGCACGGAAACCCGGCCCGCCAAGCTCGACGAAGTGCTCGCCACCGTGCGCGCCGACAAGATGAAGAACGATCTCTATCTCAAGGCCAAGAAGTCCGCCGAAGAGACCTACGTCGCTCTGCGGAAACTGCCCAAAGACCAGCAGGCCAAGGCCTTCGACAGCCTCAAGAACGCCAAACTCACCACGCTGAAATTCACCTTGTCCGATCAGGCTCCCGATCCCGGATTCCAGCAGGCCGCCGAGATGGCTCTCGGCATGAAGGTCGGTGAGATTTCCGCGCCGCTGCCCAATCTGCAGCTGGTCCGGCTGGTCTCGCGCCGGGCGCCCGACTACAAGGGCTACGCGGGCAAGGAAAGCCAATACCTGATGATCGTCCGGATGCAGAAGGCCCGCCAGCTCCAGGCCGCCTTCATGGAAGAACTCGGTGCCAAGTGCATGCTCGATCCCTCCCTGACCGCGGACCGCAAGTAAAAATGGATCCCCGCCCGGTCCCGAAAAACGGCGGCGCCGAAGGGTTCGCCCTCGGCCGCCAGATGACCGTGGAGTTCTACGACTGTTCTCCGCGGAATCTGGCCGACGCCGCCCTCATGGAGCAGGTGTTCCTCGCCGCCGCAAAGGAGTCCGGCGCCACGGTGATCGACTCCCGTTTTCATCAATTCACGCCCCAGGGCGTTTCCGGCGTGGTGGTCATCAGCGAATCCCATTTCGCCGTCCACGCCTGGCCGGAACACGAGTACGCGGCGGTGGATCTTTTCACCTGCGGCGGCAAGGTGGACTTCGACAAGGCCATCGAGGTCATCGCCTCCGGGCTGGGCAGCCGGCAGTGGATCGTTTCCAGTCTGGTCAACCGGGGGATCGTGGGCAACAACGGCGTGGAGCGGATCGTCCAGGCGGTGGAAAACGGGGAGTGTTCCGCTTTCCAGCTTTCGTGGAAGAGCCGCTACGAACAGACACGGGCGCGGGCCATGTCCTGCGCCTACGACATCTGCGAATGCGCCAGATTGGATTTCGCCGACCCGGCGGCGCCGGAGCGTTTCGTCCGGCTTTTGGCCGACACGGCGGGCTTCCGGTGCCGGGGCGCGTTCCAGCTCGACGGGAACGATCCCGAGTGGCGGGATTTCAGCCAGCCGCTGGAGTCGGGCCGGATCTCCGGCTCGCTCCGCAAAGAGGCGAAAACCGTCTATCTGGATCTTTTCACCAAGGGGTTCTTCGACCCCCGGCGGACCGCGGAACTGGCCGTGGAACTCCTGGGCGGCGCCTACTACCGGATGCAGCCCCAGGTCAGATATTGAATTTCGGAAACGAAAGCAAGGCGGCAACATCCCGTTCCCGCCCTTTCGGGGAAAATACAAGGAAAACTCGATCATGCCTGACGAAGAACTCAAAAGAGCCGTCTGCTCCGCCATCGACGCCAATGCCGAAAAGATCATCGGGATCGGCGAAACCATCTGGAACAATCCCGAACCCGGCTACCGGGAATTCAAGACCGCGAAACTCGCCGCCGAAACCTTCCGTTCCCTCGGGCTCCCCGTGAAGGAAGGGTTGGGGATCACCGGAGTCCGGGCCGACTTGAAACTCGGCGGCCCCGGCCCCGTCATCGCCGTTCTCGGCGAGATGGACTCCCTGATCCTGCCCACCCACCCCCAGTGCGACCCGGCCACGGGAGCGGTCCACGCCTGCGGCCACAACGCCAGCATGGCGGGACTGCTGGGGGCGGCCATCGGGCTTACTCAAGCCGGGATCGCCGACCGGATGAGCGGCACCATCGCCTTCGTGGCGGTCCCCGCCGAAGAGTGCATCGAGATCGGTTGGCGGCTTCAGCTGATCCGGGAGAAGAAGATCTCCTCGCTGGGCGGCAAGGGGGAACTCATCCGCTGCGGCGTCTTCGACGACGTGGGGCTTTCGTTCATGCTCCACAGCGGCGGCGCCTACAGCTGCTGCCGCCACAACGGCTTCATCACCAAGAAGGTGACCTTCAAGGGCCGTTCCTGCCACGCGGCTTCGCCGGGGAACGGGGTCAACGCGCTCCACGCCATGACGCTGGCCCAGAGCGCCGTGGGACTGCTCCGGGAACGCTGGGCGGGGATGAACCCCACCGTGCGGATCCACGGCATCGTCACTTCGGGGGGCGACGTGGTGAACATCATTCCCGACACCGCGGGCATGGAGTTCCTGCTCCGGGCCGACACCATCGACACCCTCAAGGTCCTCCACAAGGAGTTCGACCGGGCCATGAGCGGCGCGGCATTGGCCGTGGGCGCGGGCGTCGAGGTGGAAACGATCCCGGGCTACATGCCCCAGTACGACGACGAGGAGCTGGAAGAGCTCTACTGCGACGCGGTCAAGGTCCTGGATCCGGAGATCCCCCACCGGGGCAAGCGCTTCATGTGCAGTTCCACCGACATGGGGGACCTGAGCACCATCATGCCCACGCTCCACGGCTACACCGCCGGAGCCGCCGGGACCGGCCACGGCGTCACCTATCACATCGCCGACCCGCAGCGGGCCTACGTGACCAACGCCAAGATCCTGGGTTCCATCGCCGTGGACCTGATGGCGGGCAAGGCGGAAAAGGCCGCCCGGATCGCCGGAAAGCGGGAAGGCAAACTTTCGGTCAGTGAATACATCGCGCTGGCGGACTCCCTCAGCGCCACAACTTGCCGGGAAATGGAGTAATGGAAAAGAAAACGCTTCGGAATGCCGTCGTCATCAAGGTCAACGACTTCACCTTGTGCGACAATTTCTACCGCGACGTGCTGGGCCTGGGGGATCCGGAATTCACTTCCTCCTTCGGCAGTTTCTACAGCCTTTCGGAGTCGAGCGGCCTTTATCTCCTCAAGAGCGGCCTGCCCTGCCTCGAGCACGGATCGGCGGCCGTCAGCTGGTGTTTCGCCACGGCGGACCTTGCGGCGCTGGAGGCGCGGCTGAGAGAGGTCGATCTGCCTTTGGACAAGGAAATATTCCACCTGGGATTCGAAGAATACCGCCGGGGGCTGGATCCGGAAAAAAATCCCTTTTTCGTGAGAGAGGAAAAACCATGAGCGACATGACGATCCCGAAGATCACATCTTTCAAGACCCCCGCCCAGTTCCGCGACCACCTGCGCGCCCTCGGCGAGACGCTGGAACCCGACGAAACCATCGAAAGCGCCCCCGCGTCGCCCATGGCCCGGCCCATCACGGTGAACGGCCGCGCCGTCGGCAACCGCTGGTGCATCCTCCCCATGGAGGGGTGGGACTGCGAACCCGACGGGGCCCCCAGCGACCTCACCCGGAGGCGCTGGCGCAATTTCGGCATTTCCGGAGCGAAACTCCTCTTCGGCTGCGAAGCCTGCGCCGTCATGGAGTCCGGCCGGAGCAACACCCGGCAGCTGATGCTGACCGACGCCAACGCGGGCCGTCTGGGCTCGTTGCTGGACGAGGTCCGCGCCGTTCACGCGCAGCGCTTCGGCAGTGCCTCCGACACCTTCATCGGGCTCCAGCTGACCCACTCCGGGCGGTACAGCCACCCCCACGATGACGCCAAGCTGGAATCCGTCACCGCCTACTCTCACCCCCTGCTGGACGAAAAGTTCCGCTCCTCCCAGGCCAACGTGATCCGGGACCGCGACATCCCCGGCGTGGTGAAGCACTTCGCCGCCGCCGCGGTCCTCGCTCAGAAGCTGGGATTCGACTTCGTGGACGTGAAGATGGCCCACGGCTACCTGGGCCACGAATTCCTGAGCGCCTTCACCCGGCCCGGTCCCTACGGGGGCTCCTTCGAAAACCGGACGCGGTTCTTCCGCGAGGTGGTGGCGGCCATCCGCGAGGCGGCGCCGGGACTTCCCGTCGCCACGCGCCTTTCCCTCTTCGACTGCATTCCCTTCGAGCCGGGTCCCGACCGCCGGGGGATCCCCATGGAACGGGGCGAATACAAGGTGGGGAACTACCCCTTCGCCTTCGGCGGCGACGGCACCGGACTGGGCATGGACCTGACCGAAACGGCCCGCTTCCTGGAACTCTGCATCACGCTGGGCATCGAGCTCGTCTGCACCACGGCGTGCAGTCCCTACTACAATCCCCATTTCCAGCGCCCGGCCTACTTCCCCGTGTGGGACGGCTACCTGCCCCCCGAAGATCCGGTCGTCGGCGCATGCCGCCAGATCAAGGCGGTGGCGGAGCTGAAGAAACGGTTCGGGGACCGCATCAAGCTGGTGGGATCCGGTTACAGCTGTCTGCAGGAGTATCTGGTCAACGTGGCCCAGAAAGTCGTCCGCGACGGCATGGCGGACTTCGTCGGCATCGGCCGGCAGGCCCTGGCCTATCCGGAACTCTGCGCCGACTCCCTCGCGGGAGCGCCCATGCAGTGGAAGAAGCTCTGCCGCACCTTCGGCGACTGCACCACGGCCCCCCGGAACGGACTGGTTTCCGGGTGCTACCCGCTGGATCCCTTCTACCGGGCCCGGAAGGAGGCGGAGATCCTGAAGGAGCGGAAACGGGAGCTGGCCGCGAGACTCGGGAAAAAGTGATTTTTCCCTGAAAGAGCGCCGAACCATGATCTTCTTTTTCGCCGACGACCACTACCGGACCCGGGCGGGCGCACGGATCTTCGGCAATCTGCCGGGGGACTTGCGCAACCAAAGCGTTTTCCGCGAAAACGACTTCTCGCTTCTGGAGTCGGGCGCGTGGGAGCCCGCCTGCGAACTGCTGGTGCTCCACCTGATCGGAACCACCTGCTCCCTGCCCCATCCGGGACCGGGAGCGGAGGCGGCGGTGAAGCGCTACTGCGCCCGCAGGGGGCCGCTGCTGCTGCTCCACGGCTCCAGCGCCGCCTTCTGGCAGTGGCCCTGGTGGCGGCGGATCACCGGGATGCGCTGGGTCCGCCCCAAAGACCCCGACGGCGTGGAGAGGTCCGTCCACCCTTCCGCCCCCTGTCAGGTGCGCCTGAGCAAGTGCCGCCACAGTCTGGCGGGGCAGCTGGTTCCCTTCGAACTGCCGGAGGACGAAATTTACACCGCGCTGGAACAGACGGCGCCCTTCTGGACGCTTCTGGAGTGCGATGTGGAAGGCCGGACCTTCCCGCAATGTACCGAAAGTTTCACCCCGTGGGGCGGCCGGGTGGTCAATTTTCTCCCCGGACACAAGGCGGAGTGCGTCGACTCCCCCGGACTTGCGGCAAACGTGGAACTCCTTTGCCGCTATCTGCTGTCGGCTCCGCCAGTGGACGCGCCCCCGATCTCGAGCCGCTGATCGCACTTGGCCACGGTGCTCAGCCGGTGGGCGACCATGATGAGGGTCTTGCGGCCCCGGAGCGTTTCCAAAGCGTTGATGAGGGCCTCCTCGGTTTCGGTGTCCAGCGCGCTGGTGGCCTCGTCGAAGATGATGATTTCGGGATCCCGGTAGAGGGCGCGGGCGATGCCCAGCCGCTGGCGCTGACCGCCCGAAAGCCGCATGCCGTTATCCCCCACGGGAGTGTCCATCCCCTGAGGCAGCGAAGCGACGAACTCCCACAGCTGGGCGGTCTCGAGCACCTCCTTCACCCGTTCCCGGTCGATCTCCTGCTCATCCATCCCCACCGCCACGTTGTCCGCGATGGTTGCGTCGGCCAGCACGATGAACTGGGGCACGAAACCGATGAGTTTCCGCCACGCCCCCAAGGCCTCGCGGATGTTCCTGCCGTCGGCTTCGATGCTCCCCGAGAGCGGCTCGTAGAAGCCGAGCAGCAGGTCGATGAAGGTGCTCTTGCCGCCCCCCGTGGGCCCCACCACGGCCAGGGATGAATTCCGGGGCAGCGTCAGATCGAGGTGGTCGATGATCCGGGGGCCGTTCGCGTCGTAGGCGAAGGAAAGATCCCGGATTCGGAGCTCGTTCCGGAACTCGAAACGCGCACCGGGATCCCCCAGGTTTTCGCGGCCCCACTGCAGAGCGGTGATGATCTCGCGGAAGATGGGCTGTCCCACCCGGATCGTGTTCAGCGAATAGTTGATGCGGCTGATGGAGGGCAGCAGCCGGGACATGGCGGCGATGAGCAGCCCGAAACTCAATATCACCGTGCCGATGGGGCGGCCGATCCAGAGCATGACGGCCAGCACGGCCAGCGCGGCGGCCACGGCCATGGTCTCCAGCAGCAGCCGGGGGATCTGCCCCAGCACGTAGAAGTCGGTGTCGCAGGTGCTCTTTTCCCGGCGCAGCTGCAGAAAACGGCGCGAAAAATGCTCTTCCGCGCCCAGCACCCGGAGACTCTTGATGTCTTCGAGGGAGTAGAAACTGAGCTTGGTGATCGCCCCCATGAGGGCGTTGATCCTTTTCCCCGTCAGGGAACTTTTCCGGCGGACGGGCAGGTAGAAGATCAGGCTGCCCGCGAGGAAAAAGGCGGCGCATCCCAGCACCACGCCGGGAATGGTGACCATCAGTGCGGCGCTGATGAAAAGGACCGTCAGCGCGTCCACGGTGATGAGCATGGCGGGCAGCATGACCATGCTGCACATCTGTTCCACCTTGCTGATGGTGACGTTGAGCTCCACCTTGCCGCGCTCGGCGAAGATCCGGTAGGGACAATGCAGAAAGAGGTCGTAAAGTCTCCCGGTCAACTCCGCCAACCGGCCGTAGATGAATTTCGTGTAGAGCCGGATCGTGAAGTAGAGCCAGAGATTCTTCCCGGTGTAGACCAGCGTGATGAGGAGACAGCAGATCAGCAGGAACGAGGTCTCGCCCGCCCCGGAAAACAGGGAGCGGAAAAGGTGCAGGAATCTGTTCTGTTCGAAAAGCTCAGGTTTGGTGAAAGCCGCCACCACGGGCAGAAGCAGTCCCAGCCCGGCGATCTCGAGCAGCGCGCCGAAGGTCAGGAGCCCCACCAGCCCCAGCATGCGCCACTTGTCGGCGGGCGAGAGGATCAGCCGCAGTCCCCGGAGTATTTCGATCATGGTTCGCAAGGTCCTTCAGTCAAAATGCCGCCGCAGCCATCAATTGATGGTGATGTCCATGGAACGGTTCTCGCCGCCGTAGAGCTTGAAGCACGAAAGTTCCGGCACGTATTTTTCGAACAGCGCCCCGGAAAAACCGTTGCGCTCGATGACCTCCTTCAGGAACCAGGCGCTGGGCTTCGGGGTGCGCGCGAAGGTCTTGCGGTCCACGTCGCAGAGCCCGAAACGGGGCACGAAGGAGCTCCACTCGTAGTTGTCCAGGAGCGACCAGTGGAGATAGGCCTTGATCCTGAGCGCGGGGTAGTACTGGAGGGCCATTTTCATGGCCTCGAGCTGAAGCATGGTGTAGATGATCCGGACCCGGTCGTCGTCGCAGCAGATGCCGTTTTCGGTGATCCAGACATCCTTGTCGGTGAGGCGCGAAGCGCACTGCATGAAGGACTCGGGGTTGAACTCCCGCTGGCCGAAGTCGCAGTCGACGAGCTTGCAGCGCGAAAACTCCAGCTTGGTGCCGACGCCGGTGGCGGTCCGCCCGGTGACGGGAGTCCGGTGGTAGTAATTCACCGCCCAGTAGTCGCAGCTCTGTTTGAGTTCGGGCACGTACTCCATTTCCCGGTAGGGCAGAACGATCTCCCCCGTGCGGACGGCGTGGAAGAAGAATTCGTTGATGAGCCAGTCCGAAAGGTCCGCCATGGTCCGGTCCATCTTGTCCAGGGGCCGCACCGGGTCCTGATGGACGAAAGCGTGGGCCGAGGAAACGGGCGCCTTGGAATACTGCTTCACCGCCAGCGCTCCGGCGCAGTGGGCCTTGAGGGAGCCCACCTTGTGCTGAAGTGCCTCCGGGGTGACCGCCCGCCCCAGATTGAATTCGTTGAGGATGATCCACGACCCCACCCGGTCGGCGATGCGGGGGACGATGTAGTCGATGTACTCGGTGAAATAGTGGTGATTCTCGACCTTGTCCCAGCCCCCCTTCTGTGCAAACCACCAGGGGACGCTGCCGTGGACCAGCGTCACGCAGGCGTGGATCCCGGCGGCCGCCAGCCGGTCCAGCATGTCCTGATAGTGGGCCACGGCCCCTTCGTCGATGCGCCCTTCCTCGGGCTGGATGCGGCACCACTCGATGGAAAAGCGGTAGGCCTGATGGCCCAGCTGCTTCAACAGCTCGATATCCTCCTTGTAGAGCTCGTAGCTGTTGCAGGCCTTGCCCGAAGGCTCGACGTAGTTTTCGGGATGGGCCTGCTCGTAATGATAGTTGGAAGAGTGGATGTTGTCCCCCTCGATCTGGTGTCCCGCGGTGGCGCTGCCCCAGAGAATGGGCTCGGGGAAGGTGTAGGCGGGCATGGTGCGCAGATTGATCATGATCTTACTTCTCCTTGAATACGGTCAAATCGGCCCCCAGATCCCGGCCGTCGGAGCCCCGCTTCAGAGCGGGAGAACCGGGAAGGAGCGAAAAATCCCCGCCGCTGACGGGATCCTTCAATTTCGGATCGGCGAAAAGGCCGTGGGTTTCCACGCCGTAGCGCTTGCGGGCCTCTTCGATGGTGATGCAGGCGTCCTTCTGGAGCACGTGCCCCGTGGAGTTGACGCCCAGAACGCCTGCCTTGCCGAAAAGCCGCTGCAGCGGACAGCGCTTGTCGGTCTTCCAGTAGAGGTTCCAGTCGCTTGTCACCTTGCACTTGGGATCCCCCACCGACACGGCGCAGTTGGCGTGATTGGAGACCACATCCGAGAAGATATTGTTGGTGATGGTGATTTCCGCGCCGGGGCCGCCCGCAATGTGGATGGCGTTGACGCCGGTCCCCCAGAAGGTGTTGTGGTCGATCTTCACCTTGTCCGCCTTCATGAAGAGAACGGCGTAGAAGCCGTTGTCGAAAAGGCAGTTCGAAATGAAGACATCCTTGAGATCGCTCCCGTAGAACTGGCAGTTCCCCATGCGCGGCCGTCCGGGGTAGAAACGGCAGTTCACCACCCGGATCCCGGTGGAACGGAGCATCGACAGCGCCCGGGTGGCCCCGGAGTAACGCAGTCCCGTGAAGTCGATCCCGTCGATGGTCAACCCCTTGATGTTGTCCGCCTGCAAAATGTAGTCGAACATGTACTTGCCGCTGAGTTTGACCGTTCCCGGCCGGGCCGCCTTGACGGTGAGGCCGTCGGTGAAGACGTTGAGCATTTCCATGTAGGTCCCGGGGGCGATGAGCACCGTGTCGCCGGTGCGGGCCGCCCGCAGGGCCGCCGCCACGGTCGCATACTTTTCACCGGGGCCCGCCTTCAGCACACGGGGCGCGGAAGGAGCCTTCTTTTCGGGCGTGAAGTCCAGCACCTTCTTCCAGTTCGATCTTTCGTTGTACCGGCGTAAAACCACCGTGACCCGGCAAGGCACTCCGGGCCGGAGCCCGGTGAGGCACAGTTCGCCGCGAGTGGAAAGATAACTGCCGAACCACTGTTTGGCTTCGGCGGCCTTTTTTCCGTTCTGAACGGCGATCACCACCGCTTCCACGTAATCACGGGGCGTATGCCAGCTGACCACGGCACGGGTGCCGCAGGCAAGCGGCGTCAAGGTGAGTTCCTTCACCTCGAGGGGAGGCCACACCTGCGGAACGGGAGCGGTGCCGATCCAGGTCGCGTCACTGCCCCGGAGAAGGTTTTTCAGCGGCACGGTGACCCGGCCGTCCGGCTGTTTCACCCCGGCGGTGAAATTGGGAAAAGTCCCCTTGACGGGCCAGGCCCGGCGCTCCCCGTCATCGAGGAAGCCGTTGTGTTCGGAAACAAGTTCGCACACGCCCACCTTGACCCGCTCCAGCAGATTTTCCCGGAACACGACCCGCCCGGAGCTTTGGACGGAACAGCCGCTGAGACAGCTGTTGGCGAAAAGAAGCTTCCCCCCCTTGCCCGCGAAGGCTCCGTCGATAAAGGAGCATTCCTTCATTTCGACGAAAGAGTCCGCAAAGGTGAAGCGGCCGTCATGAAAGGCCGTGCGGTCAACGCGGATGCCCCGGCAGCCGTCGAAGACGAGCGTGGACTTGTTCCACGACACGGGGGAGGCATCCATGCTCGACAGCGTCACGTCCGCGAGGCCCTTCAAGTTCAGAGTCCCGGAGTACTTCCCGCCCATGAAATAAACCGTGTCGCCGCTTTTGAGCACTCCCTGAAGCCGGGCGAGAGACCCCAGCGGTTTTTCCGGCGTCCGGCCGCTGCCCGAAGCGGGGGCTCCCGGCTTCACGAACCAGACGGGCGCGGGCTTGGGCGCGGCCCCCTTGCCCAGATAGGGGGAATCGGGCAGGAGCCGGTAATCGTTCCGCGCCGGGTTGGCGAACCGGGCGGTCCTGAGCCAGCTGCCCCCGGTGGAGGTGATGTTGCCGATCATTTCCGGCGTGTAGGGTTTCCCCGTGGTCGAGGCGACGAAGTGGAAGGTCCCCGGAACCACGGTGTTGTGGCTCATGCGGGCCTTGCTCCCGGGGACGGCGTACATGGAAACGCCCCCGCCGATAAGGGTGTTGTTCAGCACGTCCGTCTTCTTCCGGACGCCGCTCTTGCACCGGAGCAGTCCCCCCTGACGGGAGCGGTCCAGCTGGATGACGGTGTTGCTGAGGAAGTCGATGCATTCCGTGTAGCCGCCGTAACGGGCGATGCCGTGGACCCGGCCGCTGGTGTCGGTGAAGTTGCCGTAGAAGGGGGAACAGTTGCCGTTGTCCAGCAGAAAGTTGTTGCGGATCGTGATGTTTCTCAGGTCCTTGCCCAGCGCTATCCCCGCGCCGCAGTTGCGGAAGGCCCGGCAGTTCTCGACGGCGAAGCCGTTGATGTTGCCGTTGAGGCGGAATCCGCAGGTCGTGCCGACGACGGTGCAGTTCCGGACACTCCCGGAGGTAGCGAGAGTCTTGCTCCCCCGGATGGCGATGCCGGAGCGGCCGTGAAAGGCCGCATGGATCCCTTCGACATGGATATTTTCCCCGGCGAGGAAGATCCCGTGCCGCGGGGCAAGAGCCTTTTTGGTGTTGAAAGGCAGGGGGGCGCCGTTTTCACCGTAGGGAACGGCGACGAATCCGGCGTCGTCGGGGTCCGCGGGGAACGTTCCCGGCAGGGGATTCACGTAGATGGTCCCGTCGGAAAGATCCTGGAAGAAGGAGCCCGGTTGGTCGTCGATGAGATCACGGGCTTCGACCTTGAGGTAGCGGTCCAGAGTCAGCTTCTGCCAGAGGTCGCAGACGGCGTAGGGGAAGGAGGCGGCGAGCAGGCCGCCGGGGAGTTTCCGCCACTTTTCCACCTCCCAGCCGAAGGAGATGATCGGGGTCTCGTCCGGACAGGCCTTGACGGTTATCGGCTTGGGATTCTTCCTGTCCCAGACCCGGACCACCTGTTCCCGGTAGACGCCTCCCCGGAGCACCACCGTGTCGCCGGACTTTGCCCGGTTCAGGGCGCAGGTCACCGTCTTCAAGGGCTTTTCGGGAGAGGTCCCCGGATCCCGGTCATTCCCCGCCGGGGAAACATAATAGACCGCGCCCTTCAGCGCACCGCAGAAAAGCACCAGGCAGGAAATCAGCAAAAACCTTTTCACGTCGTGTTCCTTTCCTCAGTTCTCCCGAAGGCGGGAGGAAATGATCGTTTATTCCTTGATCCGGGGCAGAAACTCCACCAGTTTCCGGTAAAATCCCGCGACGCCCTGAGCCTGCGGGTATTCGGAAGTCCCCTTGAGCAGCTTCACCGCCCGTTCGGCCACGGGCAGGGCCAGATCCACCCGGCCCAGACAGTAGAGGCTCTGAGCGTAGAAGATGAGGGCGCGGCCCTTTTCCCGGTCATCCTGAAACTTTTCCGCATTGGCGGCGGCCCGGGCCGCGATATAGACGTTCCGGGGGATCATCTGCTCCACCGGGCGGTTCATTTCGTGGCGGACGAAATTCAACAGCACCTTGGGCTGTTTCCGGAAGATCCGGGTCAGCCGCAGATAGAACTCCTCCATCAGGTCCTCCCGGTGTCCCAGTTCCAGCAGTTTGAGCTCCATTTCGTAATAGGGAGCTTGTCCGGGGAAACGCTCCTGCGCCTTGTGCACGGCCGCGAGGGCCCCGTCGACGGAGTTGAGCCTGCGGTAGTGGATCCCCACCTGCAAGGCGACGATCTCCAGAGGATCGGCGAGGGGGTTGCCCAGCTCCTTGTCGAGGTAGGCCAGGGCCCCCTTGAAATCGTTTTTAACCACGAAGGCCGAAAAGGCGGCGCTGAAGTCGTCCTCATACCGGACGCGTTTCTGATCGTATTTGTCTTTTTCCACCGCGTTGACCACGGCAGCCAGGCGGCCCGGAGCGCCGCGCCAGAGCAGTTTGCCGTCCTTGCCGATGAGGAGCGCCAGAGGCAGGCGGTTCTCACTGCGCAGGAAGAGGGCCTGATTCCGCCCGGCGGGGTCCGCCAGCACGGGGATCCCCCCGAACTGCCGGAAAAGGGGAAACTTCATCACCTGATCGGCACTGCCCTTGCCCACGGCGACGAAGGCCACTGGGGTTTTCCGCAGACGGTAGGCGGTGCCGGCGAAGTGCTGGACGGCCCGTGCGCCGGAACTTTCCGGAGCCCAGAAGAGGAGTGCGACCATCTTCTTGCCCTTGTACTCCGCCAGCTTGACGGGGGCGCTGCCCGCCCAGGTCCCCTTCGCCAGTTCGGGAACGCTCTCCCCGATCTGGAGGAACCCGCAGCACAGCACCGAAGCGATGCACAAAAGCCAAAACGGGAAACGGCTGCTCATTTTTCGAGGCTCCTGAACCACCGGATCGCGGGCTCCGTCAGCAAAAGGAGCAGCGCGGAACAGACGAGGGGCCAGCCGGGGATCCCGGCCCGGGGCAGATTGATCCCGATGAGCACCAGCAGGATGCTGTTGAGGAGCAGCAGGAGCCGGAAGAGCCAGCGGCATGCCGCAAGGAGACGCGGATCGGGCTTGGCCTCCTCCGCGGCGGCGGCGCCGGGATTTTCCGCCCGGCGGAGCAGAGCCGCCCGGACCATGGTCGAGGTGAGCCGTTCGAAACTGATCCCCGCGGCGGCCGCCGCCTTGGGCACCAGACTGGTGGCGGTGAAGCCGGGCAGATTGTTGCCTTCGAGGATCAGCGGGACGCCCTGCGCGTCCACGATGAAGTCCACCCGGACCATATCCCGGCAGCCGGCGAAGCGGTAGAAATCCAGCGCCAGCGCCCGTGCCTTTTCCACCACCTCGACCGACACGCTGCGGGGCGGGCAGAGGTACTCGGTGTGGCCGTTCTTGTAAATGTACTTGGCGTCGTAGTCGTAGAAGCCGTGCGGGGCCCGGATCTCGATGGCGTCGAGGGGGCGGCCGTCCACCACGGGAACGGTCAGCTCGACGCCCGAAACGAACTCCTCGACCAGCAGCGTTTCCGAATGCTTGAACTCCTCTTCCAGAGCCTTTTCCCACGCGGAAGCGCTTTCCACCTTGACGATGCCCACGCTGGAGCCTTCGCGGGGAGCCTTCACCATGAGGGGCAGATTGAGCTGGCAGGGGAACTCACGGTTTTCACGGGTCACGACGCACCACCTCGCAGTGGGCAGGTGGAAGCGGTCCAGCATCTTCTTGGTGGCGATCTTGTCCATGACGAGGGCGCTGGCCACGGAATCGGAGCCGGTGAATTTGATGAGATTGCGCTCCAGCAGGTCCTGAAGCTGGCCCCCCTCGCCGAAGCCGCCGTGGAGGATGGGGAAAACCGCGTCGCTGGACCTCATTTCGGGCAGGATCTCGCATTTTTTCAGGTCGCTCAAGGTCACGTCATAGCCGCAGTTTTCCAGCGCGGCGGCCACGGCGGCCCCGCTCCGGAGCGACACTTCGCGCTCGCTGGAGTCCCCGCCGCAGAGCACGTTGACCTTCAGGGGCGCGATGAAGCGGTCGATGACCTTCTGGGCGTCGGGATTGACGAAGCAGGTTTCCCGGCGGAGATAAAAGGAGTGCTTTTCGGCCACGGTCCGCCGGATGAGCCGGATGAGCTGCATGTAGTCGGATTCGGTGCCGTTGCCGTGATTGACGATGAAATTGGCGTGAACGGAACTGATCTCCAGATCCCCCAGCCGGAAGCCCCGGAGCCCCGCCTCGTCGATGAGTTTGCCCGCGGGCTCCAGCGGCGACACGTTGCGGAAGGTGCATCCGGCGGAACGCAGGGCGGGTTCCTTGACCCGCCGCCGTTCCAGCTCGTCCTGAAGGATCTTCAGCTCCGCCTCGGGAGAACTTTGGGAAAGTTCCAGTTCGACCGAGGTGATGACCACATCTTCGGGGATCGAGGTCCGGCGGTAGGCGAAGGTGATGTCTTTCCCCTCCCGTTCCCACTTTTCCCCGTCGTACGTCACGCCGGAAACGTGCCGGACGAAACTGCCGATCTCCGCCCCGGAAGCCCCGGCGTTCATCCGCAGAGCGCCGCCCAGAGAGCCGGGGATCCCCCCCAGCACGGAGAGGCCGCCGAGCCCCTTTTCGGCGGCGCTCCGGGCGGCCTTGGGGAGCCGCAGAGCCGCGCCGCAGCGCACGTGCGTACCGGAAAACTCCGCCGTTCCGAAAGCCGTCGGCGACAGCCGGATGCCCACCCCCGGATAGGGAGCATCCATGCCGATGAGGTTGCTCCCCGCGCCGAGGATGAAGAAGGGCCAGGTGTCCTTCTTCAGCGCCCGGAGCACACCGATGAGCTCCTCTTCGGAATCGACATCGGCCAGAAGGGGCAGGCAAGAGCCCACGCCGATGGTGGTGATCTCGCGGTAAGGTACGTTTTCGGAGATCTTCAGTCCCGGCGCCGCCGAAAGCAGCAAAGTTCTCAAATCGCTCATTTTTCTTCTCTTTCCAGCTCAGGCCGTCACTTTCCGGCTCCGCCCACGAGGTCGGACACGCGGGAAACTCCGTGACGCTCCATGTATTTTTCGATGAATTCGATGACTTTCAACGGGGTGTAGGGATCCACGAAATTGGCCGTCCCCACCGCCACGGCGGAGGCCCCCGCCAGCAGAAACTCGATCGCGTCGGCGCCGTCGCAGATGCCTCCCATGCCGATGACGGGGATCTTCACCGCGTGATGGACGTCGTAGACCATGCGGACCGCGATCGGCTTGATCGCCGGGCCGGAAAGGCCGCCCGTCCGGTTGGCGATGCGGAATTTCCGGGTCTCGATGTCGATGGCCATGGCGGTGAAGGTGTTGATGAGCGAAACGGCGTCGGAGCCTTCCGCTTCGACCGCGCGGGCGAAGTCGGCGATGCTCGTCACGTTGGGCGACAGCTTGGTGATGAGGGGCAGAGCCGTATTCCGCCGCACCTCGCGCACCACCTGGGCCGCCAAGCCGAGGTCGGTGCCGAAAGCCGCGCCCCCGGCCTTCACGTTGGGGCAGGAAATGTTGATCTCGATTGCGGTGATCCCCTCCTTTTCCGCCTCGAGGGCGGCGGCCACCTGACCGTACTCGGCGATGGAGGTCCCCCAGATGTTGACGATGACCGCGGCCTTCGTCTTGCGCAGGAAGGGCATGTAGTGTTCATCATGCAGGAACTTCTCCACTCCGGGGCCCTGGAGCCCGATGGCGTTGAGCATGCCCCCCGTGACCTCCGCCACACGGGGCATGGGATTGCCGTGAGAGGGGGTCATGCGGATCCCCTTGACCGTCACCGCTCCCAGACGGGAAATATCGTAGAAGCGGTGGTACTCCTCGCCGTACCCGAAAGTCCCGGAGGCGGTGACCACGGGGTTCTTCAGCTGGAACTTCCCCAGATCGACGCTCAGATCGACACTCATTTCGTTTCCTCCCCGAGATAGATCTCCTCGGCCGGAAAGACCGGACCTTCCACACAGCTCCGGGCGTAGCGGAACTTTTCCGGCAGCTCGGAGGCGTTGACCTTGACCACGCAGCCGAAACAGCTGCCCACGCCGCAGCACATGATCTCGTCCAGACAGAGTTCTCCCCGGAGCCCGCTCCGGCGCATCAGGGCGGCCAGGGCGAAAAGCATGGGCTTGGGGCCGCAGCCGTAGACGAAAAAGGGCTTGCCTTCGTTCCGGGCGACGGTCTCGGGGATCAGTTCGGTCACGAACCCCATGGTCCCGGCGGAGCCGTCGTTGGTGGCGAGCTTCACCTCGAATCCGGCGGAAGCGTACTCCTGCGCCAGAAGCAGATCATCGGCGCTGCGGGCCCCCAGCAGGACCACGCCGCCGGGCATGGAGCGCGTCAGCTGCCAGGTGGCCGCCGATCCGTAGCCCCCGGCCACGATCAGCGCCCGAGCCTCGGGCTGAGGCGTGAAAGGCCGCCCCAGGGGGCCCATGAGGTCGCAGCACTTGCCCGCGGTCAGGGCGCTCAGCGAAGCGGTCCCCTTGCCCACGACCTTGTAGAGCAGCGTCACCGCATCCCCCTGCGCGTCCATGATGCTGAAGGGGCGGCGCAGGATGTGATCCCGGCGCTCATCGATGCGCACGTGGACGAAATGGCCGGGCCGGGCTTCGGCGGCGATGAGGGGGGCGCGGAACCGTATCCGGTAGTAATCGCCCCTGATGTTGGTGTTTTCGAGGATCTCGGCGTTCATGTTCATGCTCCGTTGATATAAGGATTGCTCCGGCGCTCGGCCCCGATGGTGGTGTCGGGACCGTGGCCGCAGCAGACATGTGTGTCGTCCGGCAGGGCCATGAGGACGTTGAGGAGCGAATCGGTGATCTCCCCGTCGTCGCCCCCCGGCAGATCGGTCCGGCCCACGGAGTTGAGGAACAAAGTGTCTCCGCAGAAAAGGGTCTTGCCGAAAAGAAGCCCCGCCCCGCCCTTGGTGTGGCCGGGCAGCGCGAGGACCTTGAAATGGGGATCTTCCCCGTACTCGACCGGGGGCGGCAGATCCTTCACGGGAGCCGGGAAATAGGGGGGCAGGCAGTTGGCCGGGCTCAGGTAAAAGGGGTGGTCGGGAGTCCGCAGCCGGACCTGTTTCAGCCCCAATTCACGGGCGCAGAAGGAGACGGCGTTGATGTGGTCGATATGGTAGTGGGTGAGGAGTATTTCCGCAGTGAGGAAATCGAATTTCCGCGCTTCGGAAACGATCCGTTCCCCCTCGTCCCCCGGATCGATGACATAGAGGGCCCGGTCCTCGTCGATGAACACCAGAAAACAGTTGGTCTCGAAGGGCCCCACGGGAAGTTTGCGCAGCTGCATGGGATTCACCGTCCTCTCTCGTTTCCGGAGATCCGCCTCATGACGATCCTGCCGATGGCGGGCTGGGAAAGGATGCGGTCGCGGATCTCCAGCTCGTTGTAATCCTGCACCGACACCATCTCCACCGGCTGGGTCTTGCGGCAGCGCAGGACGATCTGGCCGGGCCGGGCGGAGTAACTCTCGTAGAACGTGGAAGAACCGTAGCGGCCGATCTCGAACCGGGGCTCGCGGCCGGGGACAGCCTCGAATCCCGGGGGAGGAACGATGACGTACCCCACCTTGACCGATTTCCGGGAATTGCGCCAGAAAGGCAGAGTCCGCTCGGTGCTCTCCTGCGAGGTCTCGCTCCTCCCCAGCAGCTCGCTCCACAGGGGCAGCATCAGGACCTGATAGTCGGAACCGATGCCGGAAACGAGGCCTTTGGCCCTGAACTTGCAGCGCAGGACGCCGGGATAGGTCTTGAAATCCGCACTTCCGGGCTCCAGGATCTTGCAGTCGTGGGAAATGCTGCTCATCAGCTCCTCGAAGAAGCGGCGGCGGTGTTCGGGAGTGGCGTTGGTGAACATTTCGTTGAGTTCCTCATACAATCTGCCCGACACTCTGCGTTCGAAAGTGACTTCCGCCGACAGATCGGGCAGGCAGGTGATGCGGAGCTCGACACGGTTTTCCGACTCCATGTTCGGCTGCGGCTGGATGTCGATGATCCGGCCCGTGTTCAGATCCAGTCCCAGACAGTATTCGCCGCGGACCGCGCCGGGAACGGCGTAGCGTGAGGTGTCGTTGAGGTACCACTTCAACGAGGGCACGTAGACCAGGATCCCGGAAATGAGCGCATTGGGGTCGAAACTCCGCGAAAAGCTCCGGTAGCTCTGTTCGGCGTAACCGATGGGGCTCCTGCCCACGAAACGGAATTCCACCCCCACGCTCTTGAGGAGCGCTCCCAGCAGAATCGCCTTGTCGGCGGAGTGTCCGTACCCGGAACTCAGGGTCGCCCCGGCCTCGCTGAGGGCGGAAAGGGGGATGTCGCCGGGGGCGATATCGCAGGTCCGGATGGTCTTGTCCACATAGTCCCGTATGGCCCGGACCGCCTTTTCGGGGGGCAGCTGATCCCACTTCTTTTCCTCCGCCAGACGGCGGGCCGCAGGCAGGGAGGCGTTGCACTTTTTCAGCAGTTCGTCCCGGAGCTTCGCGATGCAGTCGCGGCCGTCGCCGCTGCTCAGCAGCACACCGGGAGCGAAAAAGCGCCAGGGCGGAAGGGGAGACTCGCGCCGCATCCGGGGCACATCCTCGGCCTCCCAGATCCTGGTGCGGGATTTCCCGTCATGGATCTCCTTGAAGGGGAGTGTCCGGCCGGAAAATTCGCTCCGCAGGGGGAATCCGTCGGGAGTGACCACCACCAGACGCCGCCTGATGATGGGCGCGCTGTAGTCGAAGAAGGGGACCTGGGCACAGAAGAACCCCCGGTCCCGCCGTTTCCGGGTCGTCTGGAGTTCGATGACGCTGCCCACGGCCACGCCGGGGAGATTGGCCACCAAAATCTTTTCCGCCGGGTAGCGGGGGCCCGCACCGTTCCGGGGCGAATCCATGGAGTTGATCTCCTTTTCGCTGAGCTGCCGGACCGTCCCGTCCGGTCCCGTGACCCGGGCCTTGACAGAAACCTCTTCCCAGGCCGGCACGTATCTCATCTTGACCTCGCTGTGGGCCTTGACGCCCGCATAATTGAGGATCCTGCGGCGCACCTGTATCTTTTCCTCCCAGCGGGAAGCGTCTTTCACCGTGATCGTGGTCGTGAGGTCTTCGATCACGGAGTTGGCGCCGGGGAAGGAGTTGCGGTAGCTCCTGCCGCCCTTGAGCCGGAAATCGTTCTCGGCCAGGGGGAGCCCCGCCCGGAACGTATTGAGACGGGACAGCGCCGCTTTCAGCGTCGCGTACTCGGACGGGCTGAGCTCGAGGGCGTTGACGGAGAAATTCTTCGTCACATCGAGCCGGTTGTCCTTGTTTTTCGTTGCGATCTCCCAGCAGATCTTGTTCCCCACGCGGAACTTCTCGGGGCGGGGCAGCTCCAGCAGCCGGCAGGTGGGGGGCAGGTCCACGGTGTAGTGCTCCCGGACCTGACAGGTGGTGAAAAGTTTCAACGGGTATTTGCGGGAAAGCAGTCCGGTGCTGCCGCTGAAAAGCGCCTCGTTGACGCCGAAGAAGCCGCCCATTCCGGGCATCGGGATCAGCCACTCGCCGGGGGAGGAGAACACCCCCACGGAGTAACGCAGAAGGAACTTCAGCGGCTTGGACATATCCCGGACGTTCTTCGGCAGGATCTCGAGTTCCTCGAGCCGGGCGCCGGGGACGGCTTTGCGGAGCTGGTAGAGGAAGTAGGACTTCCGCTGTTCCGGAGTCCACCGGGAAAGAGCGCCCCGGTACCAGACGTCGTTGGCGCCGAAGAGGTCTATTTCCGTCTCGCCCGTCAGGCGGTTCCCCGCATCGAGCCGGGCTTTGGTGCGGATCTCGATCCGGTTCCTTTCGGCGGGGACCACGGGGGAGCGGGCCAGTTTACGCCCTTCGGGGTGGGCCACCAGGTAACTCATGTTGGCCTCGAAGGCGGGCAGGAGGTCGCGGGTGGATTCGAAGGTGGGATCCATGAGGATGAATTTGTCCTTTTCCAGCTCAACCGCGGTGATGGCGTGATTGAAGGAGCCGTTGGGGATCTCGCTGTCCTTGGGGTCCCCGGACATGAAGAGGACGGGATAAGCCTTGAACCCGGCAAGTTCCAGCATGGAAACCAGCAGCGCGGCCTTGTCCCGGCAGACGCCGTAGCGGTGGCTGAAGGTCAGACTCACGTCGTGGGGCTCATAGCCGGGAGCCTCCTTCTCGGGCGTGAGCCCCATGTAGCGGATGTTCTGGGAAACGAACTGGAATATGGCCTCGACCTTTTCCATGTCGCTCTTCTTCCCCTTCACCAGTTCGGCGACGCACTGCTTCATGGCGGGGGTGACGGCGTCCAGCCGGGGACGGCAGAGATTCCAGTACCAGCGGGAGACCTCCTCCCACGAGGCGGCGGTGCTGACCAGAAGGCGCTGGACGCAGGTCGAAAGCGAGGGCATCCCCGGTTCCCGGATCACCTGGGGCACGTTGAGAGCCCGCCAGCGGTGCAAGGTCCGTTCGTGCCCCTTGGTCACGGTGCGGGTGACCGTGCCCTTGACCTCGTCCTTCAAGGCGATGGAGCGCAGAGGCAGCGCGGCGGGGGCGTCGATCTCGATGACGCTTTCCATGATGGGGCAGTCGGACTGAAGCAGGGTGCCGGTGCCCCAGAAACCGGGGATCTTGCATTTGAAGTGTTCGTTTTCGAAACGGTAATAGACGATGTCGCCGATCTCGAGTTTGGGTAGCGAAACCGTGAGATACCGGCAGGCGGGGTCGTAGATGTTGCTCCCCATCTGCGAGGAATCGATGACCACCCGGCCGTTGCGCACGGGATCCACATGGGTCCGCCGACCGTCGGGGGAGATCACCGTGATCTGCTTCACCCTGGTCCGGGTGTAGTTGGTGTTGAAGTAGAAGCTCAGGGTCCGGTGGTCGTCGCGGCCCTTTTCGGTCAGGACCTTGGCGTAGCTTTCGCACAGGGTCCGCCAGGTCCCCGAGGGGGCGTAGATGTAGTGTTCCTTTTCGTAGAGAAGGACATAGTCGGCGTCGGGATATTTCTTCCGGTCCGCCCCCTTCCCACGGGCGATGACGGCGGGGTCGATGGCGTCTTTTTCCGGCTGGGCCGGGCTTGCGGCGACGGCGGCTTTCCGCGCGGGATCCTTCGGAGCCGGAGACGCTCCCGCGAGGGAAAATGCGGCGAGAAGGGCGATCAGCGAAATGACGGACATGCGGCGCAGGACGCGGGGAAACAGGCCGGGAACTCCGGCGGGGGCCTCGGGAAGCGGCGTCGGCCGCGAAATGAGATGCTCGGGTCGTTTCATCCTCAAACTCCATATGTTTTCAGGTGTGCGAAAGCGGTACCACGTCAAATATACCACCTCCCGGCCATTTTTCAAGGGCCGTCAACGGTTTTTTTGCGATTCGGACGACAACTTTTCCACGATCCTCCGGGCGATGTCATCCGGAAGGAGTCCGGCCTTCCGGCGCAGTTCGGAGATGCTGCCGTACCCCACGACCCCGTGTCCCCAGTTGAAGGAGAGGATCCCCCCCGGAGCGCCCTCCGCGGCCAGAGCATCGGCCAGCGCCGAAGCCAGCCCCCCCGGACCGTGGTCCTCGATGGTCACCTGAAGCCGGGAGCGGAAACGCCGGGCAAGTCCGGCATCGAAGGGCGCGGCGAAGCGAGCGTTGATCAACGTGGCCCCGATGCCCTCCTCCCGGAGCCGCCGGGCGACCTTTTCCATGGTCCCGCATTCGGCGCCCAGCGCCCAGATGACGGGCCCCTCGGGACTTTCGCGCAGGAGCTGGGCCTTCCCGAGTTTCAGGGGTCCGGGCTCGGGCAGATCCTCTTCGAAATCCCCTCCCCGCGGGTAGCGGATGACCACGGGGCTGTCGAGCGTCAGCGCAAAGTCCAGCATCATCTCCAGCTCCGCGGCGTTCCGGGGCATCATGACGGGAAGTCCGGGCAGCGCCCGCAGGAACCCCAGATCGTAGATGCCGTGATGGGTGGGGCCGTCGGGGACCGCTCCCGCCCGGTCGAAGGCGAAGATCACCGGGACCTTCCCCAGCACGGCGTCGTGATAGACGCAGTCCAGCGCCCGCTGGGCGAAGGTGGCGTAAAGGGCGCACACGGGCCGCCGCCCCCCGAGGGCCAGCCCGGCGGCAAAGACCGCCGCATGCTCCTCGGCGATGCCGACATCGAAACAGCGGTCGGGGAAGAGCGAAGCAAATTTTTCCAGCCCCACTCCGGGGATCATGGCGGCGGAGACCCCGACGAGACGCTTGTCGGCGGCGGCCGTGCGGCACATCCACTCCCCGAAGGCGGTGGAAAACCCCGCGCGGGGCGCGGGCAGTTTGCCGCTGCCGGCTTCGAAAGCCCCCACCCCGTGGTAGGCCACGGGGGAACGTTCGGCGTAGGGGGCCCCCTTGCCCTTGCGGGTCACCACGTGGAGCAGCAGGGGCCCTTCCAGAGCCTTGATCCGTTCCAGAATGGAGATGAGTTCGGGCAGGGAATGACCGTCCACCGGACCGAAGAAACGGAATCCGAAGGATTGGAAGAGGGCGCTCGGGGGCAGCATGGCGGCCTTGATCCAGTCGTCGAGCCGCCGGGCCAGATGGAGCAGCCGGGGCCAGGAACGGAGCTTCCGGCGGAATGCGGAGCGGGTCCGGTTGTAGAACTTGCCCGCGATGATCCGGCTGAGCCTGCGGCTGACCGCCCCCACGGCGGGCGTGATGGACATCCGGTTGTCGTTGAGCACGAGGAGCAGGTCCTTGCCCCCGGCCGAAGCGGCGTTCAGGGCCTCGAAGGAGATGCCGTTGCCCAGGGCCCCGTCCCCCACCACGGCGATGATCTTGTCGGAACAGCGGCTCAGCTGCCGGGCCGCCCCCATGCCCAGAGCGGTGGAAATGGCGGTCCCGGCGTGGCCCTCGACCGCGGCGTCGAAGGGGGATTCCGCCGGCGTCGGGAAGCCGGAACACCCTTCCGCCTGCCGGAGTTTCCGGAAGAGTTTCCCCCGCCCCGTGAGGAGCTTGTGGGCGTAACTCTGATGTCCCACATCGAAGATGAGGGGCGAGCGCCGGATGTCGAAGACCCGGTGCAGGGCCAGGATAAGCTCCACCGCCCCCAGACTGGAGGCCAGATGGCCCCCGTTGCAGCTGACCCGTTCGATGATCTCTTTCCGGAGTTCTCCGGCGAGTTTCTCGAGTTCCTCCATCTTCATGGCGCACAGCTCTTCGTGCGTCACCAGTCTTTCCCAATCCATTTCGTTTCCCCGGAATCATTCAACGTCATCCTATAAACTTAGCACCGGAACGGGGCTTTGTCAAGTCCGGGAACGGCTTTCGCGCCAGTTTCGGGAAGATTTTCCGGCCGGAGGGGACGTTTTTTCCGGTCCTGCGGCGATTTTCGGCAAAAATGGACTTTTTTCCCGGCCCCGGTATTGAAAAAATCGCCGTGACGGGGTATGTTATGAATGTGACAAACCTTTTTGAGGAATTTCCGTAAGGCATGAAAAAAATATTCCCGGCCGCTTCGGCCCTTGTGTTTCTCTTCTGCGCCTGCACCCCCGAGGTGCCGCCCCCGCCCGTGGAGCGGAACGACCTGGTGGTGCGTTTCTTCCGCAGTCTCAGGCAGGCCGACGGCGATACGGCCGCCATGCAGTGCGAAAAGCTTTACGCCATGGAAAAGCGGAACTACTTTCTGCTGCGTCTGATCAACGTCCAGCAGGCCAACAATTACGTCCGGGCGGCCCAGAACCACCTCGACGCGGGTGATCTGGAAGCGGCCGTCAAGGTGTTGGAAAAGGGCCTGAAACGCCATCCCGACAACGCCAATCTGCTCCGGGAACTGGGACTGCTGCGCAAGCTCCGCCTCGCGGAAAAGCTCTTCCTCACCATGCGCACCGCCCCCAATCCCACCGCCATGAACGCCGCCCTCGTCGCCGCCCGTGCGGGCCTCGACGGCATCGAATCCCGCGAGCTCAACGACTTTTTCGACCGCTACGCCAAGAGCATCGAACGCTGGAACACCCGGCGGGTCGGAAACGACCCCGCCGCCGTCAAAGTTCCCATCCGGACTTTCGACGACAAGTAAGTCCCCTTCCTCACCCACGGGGAGCCGAAATGGACGAGACCGCTTCATTGCCGAAAGAGATTTCGAAAAGCGCCGCGAAAGCGCTTCTTCTCTGCGTTCTTTTTCCCCTCTTCCTCGGGGGAGCCGAACTCCCCCCCGTGGTGGCCAGATTCGGCGCCGTCGAATTGAAACGGGAGCAGTTCCGGACTTTTTCGCTGCCCGAAAAACCCGATGCCCGGCGGCGGGAGCTGAAGAGACTGGTCGATACCGAGGTCTATCTCATCATTGTCCGGCAGCTCCTCGAACTGAGCAAGATCCCCCCCGACGAGAACACCGCCCGGCGCTACGTGGAACTGCGCAGGAAACAGTACGGCGGCAAACTTCCCCCCGCCACCGCCCGCAGCCTTGAAAGCCGGGTCCGGGACAAGGGATTTCAGCTCAAATCGGCCCTCTATTTCACCTTTCTCGCCGCCGCGCCGGAGGCGGTGGAGCCGACGCCTGAAGCGGTGAGCCGCCACTACGACCTGAACAAGGTCAATTTCCGTCGCCCCGGCAAAAGCGAGATCGCCCTCTTCCGGGTGGGCGCCAACGACGAAAAGGGCCGGGCGCAGGCCAAAGCCGTCCTGATGCGCCTGCGTCAGGGAGAGGATTTCCAGGCTCTGGCCCGGCAGTTCGACCCCGGCGGCTCCCGCGGGCGCGCCCCCGTCGAGGACAAACTTCCCTTCGAACGGGCCCTTCTCGAACTGAAACCCGGTCAGACGCTGCCCGTGCCCGCCCTTTCCGGGATCTACATGCTGAAGCTCGTCTCGCGCACCGACGGCGACTACATCCCCCTGAACGAGGCCGCCCCGGCCATCCGGGAAATCCTGTCGGGCCGGATGCTCAAGGAGGCCCTCGAACGCTACATGCGCGAGATCCTCGCCAAAACCCCCGTGCAATACTTCTTCTGAACGTTTTTTCCTCCGAAAAAACGCAAAAACACATAAAAAAGGAGTTTTCGGGTTTGCGGCCCCTTGCATTCGGGGAAAAGTGTGCTATATTGTCGACAACCTAAAGCGTCCCGCGCTCCGGAGTCGGTGTTTTCTCCGGATCGGAAGGCTGCCGGGCTCGGGGGAAGCCGTCCGGGTCTCCGTTCAGTGCGGGGCGTCCGAAACAAACAAGGGAAACGTTCCCGGAAAGGATGAAAATGATGTTTTTGATCGATTCTCTCATCAGTACGCTTAAGAAGAGCGTAACCTTCAAGGGCAGAGCAACCAAGAGCGAGTTCTGGATCTTCATCCTCTTCTGGTTCGTCGTGAACGTCGTTCTCGTCGGCCTGACGCTGCTCACCGCCGGTTCGGTCGCGGGAAGAATTCTCGGAGTGGTCACCCTTCTGGTCAATCTCGCGCTGCTGGTTCCCTACATTTCCGTCTCGGTCCGCAGGCTTCATGACCTGAATCTTTCCGGCTTCTGGCTCTGGTATCTGAACCCCGTCGGGCTGCCGGTGATCTTCATGGTCTATCTGCTCGACCTGGACAAGGCCAGCAATCTGGTCATCGACAAGATCCAGAAGATCGGGTCCGTCTGGCTCGGCTGGATCCTCACCTGGCTCTTCTGGCCCATCGGCGCCGGCTTCACCCTCTTCCTGCTCTTCCTCTACGACGGCAAGAAGGCCGACAATGACTTCGGTCCCAACCCCTACGCAAAAGAATGACTGCGGGCCCCGCAGGGGGCTCTTGTTCGAAAGGCCGCTCCCCCGGCGGCCTTTTTCATTCAAGGAGACAATAAAGTGATCATCGAAATCCTCCGGGGCGACATCACCTCTCTCGACGCGGACGCCATCGTCAACGCGGCCAACTGCACCCTTTTGGGAGGAGGCGGCGTGGACGGCGCCATCCACCGCGCGGCGGGACCGGAGCTGCTGGAGTGCTGCCGCCGGATCGGCCCCTGCCCCACGGGCGAAGCCCGGATCACGCCGGGATTCCGCCTCAAGGCGAAGTGGATCATCCACACCCCCGGTCCCGTCTGGCACGGAGGCTCGCGGGGCGAAGACGACCTGCTCAGGTCCTGCTATCTCAACACGCTTGCCCTGGCCGCCGGAAAGGGCTGCCGCACCGTCGCCTTCCCCTGCATCAGCACCGGAGTGTACGGCTTCCCGAAGGAGCGGGCGGCGGCGCTGGTCCTGCGCTGTCTGAGCTCCTGGGCCGGCCCCCTGCCCGAAAAAGCTTCGATCTGCTGTTTTTCGGAAGCGGACGAAGCGGTCTACCGTCGACAGGCCGAAATTCTTGAAAAAAAGTTGTAAAGGAGACTTGCAAAATGCCCTTTCCGGGTATATATTAGGAAATCGGCACCGTAGTAACAACGGCGGGTTGATAGCTCAGTCGGTAGAGCATCGCCCTTTTAAGGCGGTGGTCCCGGGTTCGAGTCCCGGTCAACCCACCATTTTTTCAGGTTTGCAACAACGAAGGATCAGGTAAAATGAGCAAAGTCTGCGCAATCTGCGGCAAGGTCCGCGGCAACGGCGGCTGCATCACCCGGCGCGGTCTGGCGAAAAAGGCCGGCGGCATCGGTATGCATGTGGTGAAGAACGTGAAACGCACTTTCGAAGTCAATCTCCAGAGTGTGAAAATCATCGAGAACGGAACCGTCAGAACGGTGAAGATGTGCACCAGCTGCATTCGCACCGGGAATTTCCAGAAGGCTTGATCCGCTGACGGTTCGGAACACTTCGGAAACAGGCGGGTCCCTTTTGGAGGGGCCTGCCTGTTTTCATTTTCGGAAAGGAAAAAGGAGCTGATTATGCTTGGCTTGGGCGACTGGTTCGTGTTCGCGGCCATGGTGGGAAGTGTCCTCATCACCGCCGTATGCGTCGTTTTCGGTATCATCACCTGGAACTCGGGAACGGAGGACAAGGACAAATGAACATGCTCCTCGCCGCCGTCAACGGTTCCGGCATGAACACCTGGGGGCTGGGGATCCTCATCCTCATCTACGTGCTCATCATCGGCTTTCTGGGCTTCCGGGGCTTCCGGGGGACGCACACCCACAAGGACTACCTCGTGGCGGGCCGTGAGACCCATCCTTTCGTCATGGCCATGAGCTACGGCGCGGCCTTCATCAGCACCTCGGCGCTGGTGGGCTTCGGCGGCATCGCCGGCCAGTTCGGCATGGGCCTCTTGTGGCTGGTCTTCATGAACATCGCCTTCGGGATCTTCATCGCCTTCATCTGGTTCGGCCGGCGGACTCGGGCCATGGGCGTGGAACTGGGCGCGGCCACCTTCCCCGAATTCATCGGCCGCAGGTTCCACTCCAACGGGCTCAGGCTCCTCATCGGCGCCATCATCTGCGTCTTCATCCCCCTCTACTCCAGTGTGGTCCTCATCGGCGGGGCCCGGTTCCTGCAGGAAGTGATGATGATCCCCTATCACTGGGCGCTGGGGATCTTCGCCGCCGTGGTGGCCATCTACGTGATCTTCGGCGGCCTCAAGGGCGTCATGTACGTGGACGCCCTCATGGGCTCCATCATGATCGGCGGCATGCTGCTGCTTCTGGTCCTCTGCTACATCAAGCTGGGGGGCGTCATCCCCGCCCATCAGGCCCTCACCGACATGGCCCCGCTGGTCAAGGAGCGGATGCCCGAGGTCTACAAGCTGGGCCACCGGGGCTGGACCGTCATGCCGGAGTTCAACTCCGTCTGGTGGTGGACCCTCGTTTCCAGCCTCATGCTGGGGGTGGGCATCGGCGCCCTGGCGCAACCTCAGCTGGCGGTGCGCTTCATGACGGTGAAGAGCACCCGCGAGCTGAACCGGGCAGTCCTCATCGGCGCGGTGTTCATCCTCTGCACCGTGGGCGCGGCCTACACGGTGGGAGCTCTTTCCAACGTCTTCTTCTACGCCCCCGACAAGGGCATCGCGGGGAACGTCCAGCTGCTGGCCATCGAGGCCGCCAAGGGGAACCCCGACCTGATAATCCCCATGTTCATCCGCGAAGCGCTGCCCACGGCGGTGCTCTACCTCTTCTCGCTGACCATGCTCTCGGCGGCCATGTCCACCATGAGCTCCCTCTTCCATGTGACGGGCTCCTCCCTCGGCCATGACATCTACCGTTCCGTGACCCATTCGGGGTGCGACAGCAACCTCATCACCCGGCTCGGCATCTTCTTCGGCATCGTGGTCTCGGTCCTCGTGGCCATCGCCCTGCCGCCGGGCATCGTCGCCCGTGGGACGGCGATCTTCTTCGGCGTCTGCGCCGCGGCCTTCCTGCCCTCCTACGTGGCCGCCTTGTACTGGAAAGGCGCCACGAGGGCGGGGGTCTATGCCAGCATCTCCGCGGGCGTGGCGGCGTCCCTCTTCGGACTGCTCTTCCTCCACGCCAAGGAGGCCGCCTCGCTGGGCATCTGCAAGGCTCTCACCGGCAAGGCGGTGCTCATTTCGGTCCATCCCTGGCCGGTGGTGGATCCCTTCATCTACGCATTCCCGCTGGCGATCATCGTCCTGATCGTCGTCAGTCTGTTTACTCAAAAACCGGGCGAAGCACTGCTCAGCCGCTGTTTCCCGGAGTCAAAGGAGCATTGATATGGCGTTCAAGAACATTTCCAATCAGGTGAATTTTCCCGCACTTGAGAAAGATATCCTCGAATTCTGGGAAAAGGAGCAGGTTTTCGCCAAATCTCTGGCTCAGCGCAAAGGCTGCCGGGAATATGTCTTCTACGACGGCCCCCCCTTCGCCACGGGGCTGCCCCACTACGGCCACCTGCTGGCCGGGACCATCAAGGACGTGATCCCCCGCTACCAGACCATGCGGGGCAACTATGTGGAGCGCCGCTTCGGCTGGGACACCCACGGGCTCCCCATCGAAGCGTTGGCCCAGGACGCACTGGGCATTTCCGGCGCCCATGAGATCAAGGCCTTCGGCGTGGACAAGTTCAACGAGCAGTGCCGTTCCATGGTGCTGCGCTACGTTTCCGAATGGCGCAAGACCGTCACCCGCATGGGGAGATGGGTGGACTTCGACCACGACTACAAGACCATGAACCCGGATTTCATGGAAACGATCTGGTGGATCTTCAAACAGCTGTGGGATCAGGGGAGAGTCTACAAATCCTACCGGATCATGCCCTATTCGTGGAAACTTTCGACCCCCCTTTCCAACTTCGAAGCCGGGAGCAACTACAAGGAGGTGCAGGATCCCGCCGTCACGGTCCGGACACGCGTCCTTTCCGGAGCCGATCCCGCCTGGGGGACCACTTATCTGCTCGTGTGGACCACCACCCCGTGGACGCTCCCTGAAAACCTGGCCATCTGCGCCGGAGCCTCCATCGACTACGCCGTGGTGCGGGACCTGACCGACGAGGCGAAGCCCTGCTACGTCATGGCCAAGGCCCGGATCGCGGCACTCTTCAAGAAGGAGGAACAATACGAGATCGTGGCCGAGATGAAGGGCTCCGCCCTGAAAGGCTGGACCTACGAGCCCCTCTTCCCCTACTTCGCGGAACTGAAGGAGGAAGGGTGTTTCCGGGTCCTCAACGACGACTACGTGACCACCGACGACGGCGTGGGGCTGGTCCACATCGCCCCCGCCTACGGCGAGGACGACTTCCGGGTCTGCCGCGAAGCCGGGATCACCGCCATAGCCGACCCGCTGGACAGCTCCTGCAACTTCACGGAAAAGCTCCCCGAGTACGCGGGGAGATTCTGCAAGGACTGCGACAAGGAGATCATCCAGCGCCTGAAAGCCGAGGGCAAACTCATCCATCAGGCGGTCATCAAGCACTCCTATCCCTTCTGCGACCGGACCGACACCCCCCTCATCTACCGGGCCATCGAAGCGTGGTACGTCCGGGTCGAAGATCTGCACGAACGTCTGGCCTCCGGCAACGCAGGGGTGCGCTGGCAGCCCGAGTACGTGGGCGGCAAGCGCTTCACCAACTGGCTCCTCAACGCGCGGGACTGGAACATCAGCCGCAACCGCTTCTGGGGCTCCTGCATCCCCGTGTGGATCAACGACGAGGATCCCAGGGACTGCATCTGCGTGGGCAGCGTGGCCGAGCTGGAACAGCTTTCCGGCGTCAAGGTGAGCGATCTGCACAAGCACTTCGTGGACAAGGTGGTCATCCACAAGGACGGCAAGACCTATCACCGGACCCCCGAGGTGCTGGACTGCTGGTTCGAATCGGGCTCCATGCCCTACGCCCAGCAGCACTATCCCTTCGAGAACAAGGAACGCTTCGAGAAGAACTTCCCCGCCGACTTCATCGCCGAAGGCCTGGATCAGACCCGGGGCTGGTTCTATACCCTCATGGTGCTGGGCGTCTGCCTCTTCGATCGTTCCCCCTACCGGAACGTGGTGGTCAACGGCCTCATCCTGGCCGAGGACGGGCAGAAGATGTCCAAGCGCAAGAAGAACTACCCCGACCCCAACGAGGTCATCGACCGCTGCGGCGCGGACGCGCTGCGCCTTTTCATGCTGGGCTCCCCCGTGGTCCGGGCCGAAGACCTGAAATTCTCGGAAAACGGCGTCCGCGAGGTGCTGCGGAGCGTGATGATCCCCATGTGGAACGCCCTCTCCTTCTTCACCACCTATGCCAACGTTGACGGCTACACCCCCGAAGCGGGCGAAGTCCGGCCCCCCGCGGCCCCGGCCAACGTGCTGGACCGCTGGATTTTGAGCTCCGCCGCCGGGCTGGTCAACGAACTGCGCACCGAACTCGACAACTACAATCTGCAGAAGGCCGCCAACCGCTTCACGCGCTTCATCGACGACCTGACCAACTGGTATATCCGCCGGAGCCGCCGCCGCTTCTGGAAGAGCGACTCCGACAGCGACAAGAAGGAAGCCTACCAGACGCTCCACTACGTGCTGCTGGTCTTCGCCAAGGCCGCGGCCCCCTTCATCCCCTTCACCACCGAGGCCATCTATCAGACCCTCCGGACTCCCGGCATGCCCGAATCGGTCCACCTCTGCGACTACCCCGAAGTCACTTCGGAACGGGACGAGAAGCTGGAGCGCCAGATGGCCCTCACCCAGACCGCCGTTTCCTGCGGCAGGTTCCTGCGGACGGCCAACAATCTGAAGGTCCGCCAGCCCCTGAGCCGGGCGGTCATCGCCGCTCCCGACACGGAAGCCAAGGAACTGCTGGGCAGAACGGTGGAGATCATCGCCGAGGAACTCAACGTCAAGCAGGTCGAGTTCTGCGACGACGAGGAGCAGCTTGTGAAACGCTCCTGCAAGGCCAACTTCAAGGCACTGGGCTCCCGTCTGGGACCCCAGATGAAGTTCGCCGCCGCGAAGATCGCAACTCTTTCGGGCAAGGAGATCGGAGCCATTCTCGCGGGTACGCCGCTCGCGCTGGAACTCCCCGACGGCCGCACCGAAAACATCACCGCCGACGATCTGGTGATCCGCCGCGAAGAGCGGCCCGGCATGGTGGCCGCCAGCGAAGGCGGCGTCACCTTGGCCCTGGCCACGGAACTTACCCCGGAACTCGTCGCCGAAGGCTTCGCCCGGGAACTGGTGAGCAAGATCCAGAACCTGCGCAAGGAAAAGCAGTTCGAGGTCACCGACCGGATCGATATCACCTACGAACTCCCCGCCGAGCAGGAAAAGGCGCTGGATCAGTTCCGCGAGCACATCGCAAGCGAAGTGCTGGCGCTCCGTCTCGTTCCCGGTCCGGGCGAAACCGCCGTCGACGTCAACGGCGTCGAAGTCCGCCTCACCGTCACCAAAGCGGAGTAAAGGACCATGGAACGCCGCACCCGTGCAGGTATTCTGCTGGCCGTGGCCGCTCTGTGCCTCACGGGGACCGTGGCCTTCATCCTCGGGGGAAGAGTGGAGCATCACCGCACCTCCTTCCCCGTCATGGGAACGGTGGCGGGCATGACCTTCTACACCGGGCCCGAGGAGTTCACCCGTGCGGTGGAGGCGGTGAAGAAGGAGTTCGACCTCGTCTCGCGGGCGGCCAACGTTCACGACGGCACAAGCGAGCTTTCGCGCCTCAATGCCGCTGCGGCGGAAAAACCTTTCGCCTGTTCGCCCGAGTTGTGGGAGCTCCTCGCGGAATCCCGCCGGGCCTACCGGCTTTCCGAAGGGGCCTTCGACATCTCGGTCAAGCCCCTCATGGATCTCTGGGGGTTCTACCGGAAGCGTTCCAAAATCCCCTCCGAAAAGGAGATCGCCAAAGCTCGGGCGCTGACGGGCCTCGACAAGGTCATCTTCGACGACGCCCGCCGGACGGTCAAGTTTTCCAAGCCCGGCATGGCCTTGGATCTGGGCGGAATCGCCAAGGGCTACGCGCTGGAACGGGCCGCTCGGGCGGTCATCGCGCTGGGCATCAGCCGCGGCGTGGTGGATCTGGGCGGAAATTTGCGCCTGCTGCCCGAAACGCCGCCGGGGCAGGAGTGCTACCGGATCGGGATCCGCCGCCCCGCCCGGAAGAACGGCGGGGTCATGCCGGAGATCCTCCGCCTCGGCGGCAACTGCGCCGTGGCCAGCTCCGGCGATTACGAACGCTACATAAAACTCGAGGGCCGCTTCTACGGCCACATCATGGACCCGGCCACGGGGATCCCCGCCCCCGGTACGCGGGCCGTCACGGCGGTAGCGCCCGAAGGGACTCTGTCCGACTGGCTTTCGACCGCGGTCTATCTCCGGGGCAGGACACTCGCCGAAAAGCTCGAGAAGGCCCTCCCCGGCACCCAGTTCATCATCATCGAGAAGGAAAAGGAGAAAGAGTGACCATGAAAAAAGTGTTGTTCGCCGTTCTTTCGTTCGCTTTCGGACTCGCCCTCGCGGGCGCGGAATTCGCCAAAGTCCAAAACTGCCGGATCGTCATTCCGGAGAAGGCCTCCGCCGTCGAAAAGGCGGCCGCCGCCGAACTCAAGCTCCACCTGACGAAAAGTCTCACCGCCCCCGTGAAACTCAACGGCAAGGTCCCCGGGACCGTGACCTTCTTCGTGGGGGATTCCCCCGAAGCGGCGCAGGCCGGGCTCAAGGCCCCGAAAGGGGAGTACGAATTCGGGATCCTCAGAAAGGGCGACGCCTTTCTCCTCTACGGCAAGGACACGCCCAAAGCCCGGATCGTCAACACGGGCGACGACTGCGGGACTTTCCTTTCCGCGGCTTATTTCGCCCGGAAATATCTGGGAACGCAAGTTTTCCTCCCCGGCCCCGAGGGCATGAAACACGCGAAAAACCCCGAGATCCGCTTCCCCGGCGACAAGGACGAACCCCGCCCCGCCTATGAAGCGCGCACCTTCCAAACGACGGGCAAAGGCGTTCCCAACAACGAAATGGCCCTCTATTTCAGGCGGAGACTGGGGAACGCTCCCGCGTGGACCAGGACCAATCACTACTACAAGTTCCTCAACAGCTGGAACAAGCGCTTCAAGGACAAACCTGAGCTTTTCGCTCTCCACGAAGGCCGCCGGGTGTGCGAAAACTATCCCCGGCACTTCCCCTGCACCTCCAACCCCGAAGTGCTGAAGCAGGTGGTCGCCGACCTGACGGCGGCGATAAAGAAAAATCCCCGCATCTACTCCATCCGGCTCTTTTCCGACGCCCCCGTGCGGAGCTGCGAGTGCGCCAGCTGCCGCAACTCCCCCGCGGGGAAACTGGTGAAGGGGGACGACAACAGCGAAACGGTCTACGCCTTCTTCTGCCGTATCGCACGGGAAATGCAGAAGGTCAAGCCCGACCTGGCTTTCCACACCCAGACCAAGGGCGAATCCTACTACATCCCCCCGCGGACGGAAAAGCTCCCGCCCCACTGCGTGGTCGCCGTGCTGACGGGCCACTTCATCCGCCCCGACTACGCCAAGTCGCGGGAGCTCTGCTCCCGGTGGCGCAAGGCCGGTGCGCGGGTGATGATCTACTCCTACCCCCGTGCTCCCGAAATGAAGAACTTCCCCGTGATGAACCCCCACCGGGTGGCGGAGTACTTCAGGGAGTTCAACGGCGCGGCCTCCGGGAGCCGGATCTCCGAGGGCCGGGGCAATGTGCCCTGGACCTTCAGCGCATTGAACACCTACGTTCAGAGCGCGGTCATGTTCGATCCTTCCCTCGACGGGGAAAAGCTCATCGACGAATTCTGCGCCCTCGCCGCCCCCAACAGCGCGAAGGAGCTGAAAGCTTTCTACACCGCCATGGAGCAACTCCTCGACGGCGCGAAATTCCGGGACGATCCCCGCTTCAACTGCTATACCCTCGACCGGCTGAAAGGCCCCCGCACGCTGCTTGACAAGGCGGTGGCCAAAGATCCCGCCAACAAGTTCGTGCAGCAGCTGTCGAAGGACTTCGCCGACTTCGAAGCCGAGATCGGCAAAACCGCCGCGGCCGTGGCCCGTTACAAGGCGCTCCTCGCCGCCTACGAAAAGACCGCTCCCCAGCGGAAACTGGTGAAACTTTCGCCGAAAGGTGTCACTTTCTCCTTCATCCCCGTGGGCATCTGCGAGAACTTCGCGGAAAGTACTGTCACCGTCTCGGCGGAAAAGGGATGCTTGAAATTCCGCGCCGTCTGCAATGAACCCGTTCCGGAGAAGCCCGTGGCCTTCTGCAAGGAAAGCGGCGTGGGCGTCATCTGGTCCGACGATGTGGTGGAACTCTTCCTCGGCTCCCCCGACGGTCCCCTGCCCTACATCCACACGGCGACGAACATCAACGGCATCTTCCGGGCCCAGCTCCACCCGGCCCAGGGCGAAGTGACCGAGATCAAGGGCTTCCCCCTGAAGGCCGTCGGCCGCAGGGAAAAGGACAAGTGGATCCTCGAGATCACGATCCCCGTGAGCGCCCTGAAACAGGTCGTGAAGAACGGCCGCCTCAAGATCGGCGTCTCCCGCGCCCGGACCCGCGTCAAGGGCGAAAACGGCGGCCAGCTGAGCTACATACAAAAAGGGAAGAACTTCCACGACGAAGGCTCCCGCATCCCCGTCCAGCTCCCATAGATTGTTAAAAGAGTTAGAGGCGCCGGGGAAGAGGAAAAAACCTTTTGAGGAAAGTTTTTTTCCTCTTCCCCGAACCCCATCACCTTTTTCCAAACCTTTTTGGTCTCTTTGGTTGTATCAGGCCCTATTTCCCAGCGCAAGCAGACCGCCAACGTTGGTTTGCGGGCCGACACAGTATTCATAGTATTCATAGTACTCATAGGTCTTCAGGAAAGGAAAGACACATGGTCAACGTCAAAGATTTCGGGGCCGCGGGCGACGGCCGGGCCGATGATACCGCGGCGGTCCAGGCGGCGCTGGATACCGGGGAGCAGGTGCTGTTTCCGCCCGGCGTCTACATGGCCGACACGATCTATCTGCGCTCCGGGGGCGGGCTCCATCTGGAAGAGGGGGCGATCCTCAAGGCGCGGGCCGACCGGACGAAATGCAATCCCGACGATTTTCCGCCGCAGAACGCGGTCTTCGCGTCCGAACACGTTTCGGGAGCTCACTTCATCATCGCGCACGAGTGCGAAAACCTCACCCTTTCCGGCGAGGGGACCATCGACGGGAACTTCCGCGCCGTCTTCGACACGGAGCGGCTCGTCCCGAAAACAAGCCACCCCCACTACGAGTTCCCCGAGTGGCGCATGGGGCAGATGATCTTCTTCTGCCGCTGCCGCAGGATCGAGGTGCGGGATCTGAGATTCGAAAACGCCCAGTACTGGACCTGCTTCTTCCATGACTGCGAAGAGATCCACGTTTCCAACCTGACGATCCGGGGCGACCGGATGGTGATGAACACCGACGGGCTCGACGTGGACTGCTGCCGCCACGTCCTCATCGAAGAGTGCGACATCGACACGGGGGACGACTGCGTGGCGGTGCGGGCCAACGAGAAGCCCCTCGGGTACAGCGCCCCCTGCGAGGACATCGAGGTGCGCAACTGCCGTTTTTCCACGGTGACCTGCGGGATCCGCCTCGGCGTGGGCGCAGGGCTGATCCGGAACTGCCGCTTCCACGATCTGGAAATGCGCAACAGCTGCATCGGCATCGGCATCTGCCCCAGCTACCGGCTGGGGACCTGCTGTCAGATCGAGGACGCCTGTTTCGAAGACATCACCTTCACGGGGAAGCAGCCCTTCATCCTGATTCCCTGCTGGACCGGGCAGACGCCGGAGGACGATCCGGCCATCCGGCCCCTCAGGAATCTGACCTTCCGCCGCATCAGAGCCGCGGGGCGGAGACCTTCGCTCTGCGCCGGGCCGCACGACGGCGCCCTCTTTTCGGGGATCCGGTTCGAGGATCTGGCCCTCAAGCTGGTGGAACCGGTGCTCCCGGTGCCGGAGGCCCGCTGGCCGAAGAAGGAGTTCGGCGTCTTCAACGTCGCCAACTTCCCCGGACTGGACGTCTCGGGGATCGCGACGGAATCGGAGATCGACTGTCCGGGGATCTGCCGCTTCTGACACCTCTTTCGAGCAAAAACGAAAGGCGGCCGGAACATGAGTTCCGACCGCCTTTTTTGTCGTCCCCGGAGCTTACCAGGGATTGCTGTACAGCGGATTGCTGTACCAGAAGGCGCAGAGCGCGTCGGGAATTTCCTTCACTTTCATGGTGACGACGTTGCCGCCGGCGAAGACGACGTTGATGGCTTCTCCGGGATGGACGGTAAGGGGAGGATTGGTGAAGAACTCGGCACGGGTCGTGTCGGTCGAGCAGGCAAGATTCTTTTCCAGGATGACGCTGAGCCGCGAAGGGAAGCGGAGTCTGGAAAACTTGATGTGGTAGATGGTGTAGTTCCGGCCGAGGAAGTGCAGCTGGCTGGTGGTGGTGAAATTCTGCTTTTCGGTGTAGTTGCGGGCGGGGCAGATGAACTGACAGCGCATCCGGTTGTAGTAGCCGCCCAAGGGGAGATAGACGGAGCGGTTCACGCCCAGATACTCCGCCAGCAGCCCGAAACGCATGTAGTCGGGCTGGCTGAGCCGCTCCGGGCCGGTGCGGGAGTAGGACCAGTGGCCCGAAAATCCGGTATCGGTGACCGTGTTGGTCTTGGGGAGCACGTAGTCCCCGTTGTCGTTCCCGTACTGCTGGATGGCTTTGCCGAAGGAGACGAAATTGTTGGTGCAGCTAATCTGTTTCGCGCGGGCGCGGGCCTGCTGCAAGGCGGGCAGGAGCATCCCCGCCAGGATGGCGATGATGGCGATGACCACCAGAAGTTCGATGAGCGTGAAGTTCTTTTTCATTCGAAGTCGACCTTTCATTTGGGTTCGGGCGTCTAATATACACCCTTCCGGGGGAAATTTCAAGTCATTTCCCCGGAGACGCAAAACAGAAGAAGCCGGCCGCGCGCGGAAGAAGTTCCTCTCGAACTCCGCGCCGTCCCGCCGGGGAGTTTCCCCCGCTTACCAGGTGTTCTTCTTCTTCACGCCGTTCCAGAAGGTGGAATCGTGGGTCTGGGGGATCCGCCCCAGGGGGATGCACATGACGTTGCCCGTCCAGAAGGCGATGTTCAGCTTGCCGTCGTGGGGCGTGGCCAGCTGGGTCAGGAACTGATTGCCGTCCCAAGTGAATCCCAGAGTGCTCGTGGATTCCGCGATGACCGCCATGCGGCTGGGATATTTGGCCACCTGACGGCAATTCCGCTGGGTGTAGGAGTACATGTTGATGGCCATGAAGGCCAGATATTCGTTCCACTGATCGGGCTTGGCTTCACGGGCATCCCGTGCGGGACACATGAACTGGCTCCGGTGATAGTATTTCGTGTTGTAGGGGTAGTAGATGCTGCCGATCATCCCCTGTTTCCTCGTCCCGAGGTAGGAGGCGAGAAGTCCGTGCTTCCCCCCGCCGGGGACACCCTTGGGCCGCTCGTACATCCACGCGCCCGTGCTGTTGCTGGAACTGGTGTTGTCCCAATAGCGCAGGGGCAGGCCCTTGTTGTCCTCGGTGTACTGGGCGATCGCCAGGCCGATGGTCTTGAAGTTGTTCATGCACGACGTCTGCAGCGCCCGGCCACGGGCCTTCTGCAGCGCGGGCAGCAGCATCGAAGCGAGAATGGCGATGATGGCGATGACCACCAAAAGTTCGATCAGCGTGAACGGCCGGCCGGCGTCTGGGCCGTGCGAAGCGCTCCTGTCTTTCATCTCTTGTTTCCTCCCCTGGGTTGAAATCCTCCGGCATCGGATGGGGCCCGCGGGCCCCATCCAATCGTACTGCTCTTAATTATACCACAGGAATGGCGAAAATGCAAACAAACTGCCGAAAAAAACACGAAATTCCCGGTCCGGGAGGGACCGGAGAGATTTCATGACCTCAAGGCAGTTCCACGGTCTGGACCTTGAGACTCGCCAGATTGCGGCGGGTGCCGTCGGCCCGGTTTTCCGACTCGTAATAGGTCAGGAGCAGCGTCTTCCCGAGGAAGGTCATGGAGGTGTAGCAGTAATTGTGGCTTTCGTCCTCGATTTGCCGGTATTTGGTCCAGCTGTGCCCGTTGTCGTCGCTGTAACTCAACGCAAGCGGCGTCCGCCAGCCCCAGAATTTCGAAGCGTCCCCGAAGGTCACGTGGGAACGGTCGTTGAAGACGCACCACAGCCGGGCCGTCCCCGGCTCCCGGCGGATGGACTGGGGCGCCACGGGAGAAACGATGTCCCGGAGGGGTTCGAGTGCGGTGAAGGTCCGGCCCCTATCCCGTGACCAGGCCCCGTACATGCACCCCAAGTACGTGCGGCAGTAATAGAAAAGCGTCCCGTCGGCGCACTCCTCCACGCCGGGCTCCTGCTCCTTGTAGGGATAGCAGCAAATCTCGTCCCAGGGGCTTTCGGCGGCGTAAGGCTCCGGCCGGGGTGGGGCGGCGCAGGGCGGGATGACTTCGGAAGCACGCCAGGAGCGCCCCATGTCGTCGGAGTACCAGAGCGCCAGATAGGAGGGGATCTCCTTGAAGCCGCCCGGATAGACGCACACGGGCAGGACCAGCCGCCCCGAGGAAAGCTGACGGAGCCGGTCGTTGTTGACTACGAAATAGTCCGAAGGATCCACGTAGGAGACCACCACGGGTTCGCTCCAGCTCGCGCACTCGTCGCAGGAACGGGAGAAGTACCCCAGATCATGCCCCGCCCCCAGCTTCCGGATGAAGACGCACCCTATGGAACCGTCCGCGAAACGCTCCAGGGAAACGCTCATCTGGTTGAGGTAGTGGCTCCCCGAAAAGAGGATCCGCTCCTCCGAAAAGGTCCCCGTGACGGGGTCGAGGATCCCCCCCGCCAGGTCGCTGTGGTCGTGGTCGGCTGTCCCCGTGAACTTGCTGTAGATCATGAAGACGCGGCCGTCCCTGAGCAGCACGGCGCTGCCCTCCCCCATCCGGGGGTTCTTGGCGCTGAAGGGGAAGAGGACTTTTTTCATAACGTTCAAGCTCCTTAAAAAGTGTGTCACACGGTAAAAATCGCGACCGGGACTAATATACCCCCGAAAAAAGGAAAATGCAAACGGCGTTCCGGAAAAACCCGCCTGAAAAACGGAACTCAATGTTTCCCGAAAAGCTGGGGTAACAGCCCCGACAGGAGTTGCCACCCTTTCCCACTCAAATCTTCCAAGTGGCTCAGATAGCACTTATTTGCAAATTGAGGTTGGACTTTTAGGAGAAACGACCAATCGAGGACATCCAGTTTTTTCCAGTTGCAAAGGTCCGCAAACTGCGGTTGCTCTCTTAAGAGCCATGCCCAGTCATGCCCATCCAGTTTTTTCCAATTGCAACGGTCCGCAAACTGCGGTTGCCCTCTAAGGAGCATTGTCCAATCACGCCCATTCAACCCGCTCCAGCCGCGGCGATCGGCGAACTGCGGCTGCACGGCAAGCAGAGCTGCCCAGTCACTTTCTTTCGATTCGGGGTTGCTCGCGTCGGCAGGGGCTGCGGACTGAGAAGGAGGAACAGGCAAAATATTGCCTTCCGTATCCCCGTCTGGTTGCTCGGTGGAAACCGGCGTCATTTGGGCAAGGATGCAATCGGCCAATTCTGCGGCGGCCATCTCATTGAGAACCTCGCCAGGTTGGGGGATGGCATCTACCCATTGAAGGCCCTCCAAATGTAATATCATTCCTCCTTCCATTTGGCAGTCTTCAATTTTGAACGGGATAATAATTTTATCTTTGGCATCTGCCCTCCGGACTTCGCGCTTCACCCATTTCGACTGCTGTGCACAATCTGAAAAAACAAGGACAAAAAACTTCGCGTCCTCTATTGCCTGAACGATCACATCCTCGTATTCTTCCCCCTTCGGGATATTGCGAGGGGCGATCCAACAGCGTATTGTTCGCTCTTCCAGGAATTGACACAGTGCATCGGCCGTTTTCTGATTCTTGGTAGAATAACTGATGAAGACATCGTGTCCTGTATCATTCTGCGGCATGGTATCTCTCCCTTCCGGCGGTTTCGGCAGGATGTCCCTTTATTTCAGCTCGTTCTGCTGGGCCACCAGGTCGGCGGCGCCGTAGATCTTGCGGAGCTTGGGCTTCTCGATCTTGCCGGTGGGATTGCGGGGGACTTCGGCGAAGATGATCTTCCGGGGCCGCTGGTAGCGGGGGAGCGCCTTGCAGAACTCCTCCACCTCTTCTTCAGTGAGGGTCTTGCCCTGCTTCACCTCGATGATGGCGGCGGCGATCTCGCCCAGACGGGTGTCGGGGAGCCCGATGACCGCCACGTCCTTGATGGCGTCGTGCTTGCGCAGGAAGTCTTCGATCTGGACGGGGTAGAGGTTTTCGCCCCCGGTGATGATCACATCCTTCTTCCGGTCCACCAGATAGATGAAGCCCGCTTCGTCCTCCTTGGCCATGTCGCCCGTGTAGAGCCAGCCGTCGGGCGAAAGGGTTTCCGCAGTGGCCTTCTCGTCCTTGTAATAGCACTTCATCACGCCCGCGCCGCGGACGGCCAGTTCGCCCACCTCGCCGGGCTTGACGGGCTGGCGCTTCTCATCCACGATGGCGCACTCCCAGCCGTATCCGGCCTTGCCGATAGCGCCCACGTGGTCGATGTTCTCCACGCCCAGATGGACGGCGCCGGGGCCGATGGATTCGCTGAGGCCGTAGTTGGTGTCGTACTCGTGATGCGGAAAGACCTTCTTCCAGCGCCGGATCAGACTGGGGGGCACCGGCTGGGCCCCGATGTGCATGAGCCGCCACTGGTCCAGATGATAGGACTCCAGCTTGATCTCGCCCCGGTCAATGGCGTCGAGGATGTCCTGCGCCCAGGGGACCAGCAGCCACACCACCGTGCAGCGCTCCTCGGAAACGGCGGAAATGATCCACTCGGGCTTCACGCCCCGGAGCAGGACCGCCCTCCCCCCTACGAGGAAGGAGCCGAACCAGTGCATCTTCGCCCCCGTGTGATAAAGGGGCGGGATGCAGAGAAAGACGTCGTCACGGGTCTGGCTATGGTGCTTCTGCTCCACCACGCAGGCGTGGCTCAGGCTCCGGTGGCGGTGGACGATGGCCTTGGGGAATCCCGTGGTGCCGGAGGAAAAGTAGATGGCCGCTTCGTCGTCCTCGGTCAGATCCACCTCGGGGGCCCGGCTGGAACAGTAGGAAACCAGACTCGCGTAGGGCTCGGCGAAGGAGGGGCACTCCTCGCCCACGTAGAGGAAGGACTTGATCCGGGGCAGCTGGTCGCAGATGTCCTCGACCCGGCCGGTGAACTCCGGCCCGAAGAGCAGATAATCCACGTCGGCCAGCTCCAGACAGTATTTTATTTCCTGAGCAGTGTAGCGGAAATTCAGAGGAACGGCCATAGCGCCGGATTTCAGGATCCCGAAGTAGATGGGGAGCCACTCGAGGCAGTTCATGAGCAAAATCGCCACCTTGTCCCCTTTGCGCACGTGGCGGGTCAGCAGAAAGTTGGCCAGCCGGTTGGCCTTGCGGTCGAACTGGGCCCAAGTCATTTCGGAACGGAAGCTCCCCGTCCGGCTGGGTTCGATGAGCGAATACTCGCGCCAGGTCGTGTGGCGTTTTTCCAGTTCCTGCGGGTTGATCTCCACCAGAGCCACATCATCGCCGTAAAGTTGGGCGTTCTTCGCCAGGATCTCGGTAATAGGCATAGTTTTCTTCCCCGAAAATCGGTTGTTGTTGTCGTGTTCGAATTTCCTTAATATACTCCCGGCGGCGCATTTTTGCAAATCGGCAACGAAGAAATCTTCGTACCGGGATTGAAAAACCCGCCGAGGAGTGCTATATTAAGGAAATGTATGTTGGAAGGACTCTTCGTGTCTTCCCCTTCGGAAATCCGCTTTTCGCAAGCCGTTTCCGGGGCCCGGAGGGCGGAGTTTTTCGCTGGTGTAATTTTTTTTGAGGAACCTTGACGTGAAAGAATTGAAAGTCGGAGTTGTCGGTTTCGGCACAGTCGGCGCCGGAGTGGTGGATAACCTGCTGCGCAATCGCGATGTCATCGCCAAACGCACCGGGGTCATGCTCACCTTGACCTGTGTTGCCGATCTCGACACTACGACCGACAGGGGCGTCGCCGTTCCCCCGGAACTTCTGAGCAACGACGCCGCCGAAGCCATCCGGCGCAGCGACGTGGTCGTGGAACTGGTGGGAGGCACCACCTTCGCCAAAAAACTCATCCTCGACGCCTTTGCCGCCGGGAAAAGCGTGGTCACCGCCAACAAGGCCCTGCTGGCGCTCCACGGCGAGGAACTTTTCGCCGCCGCCGAAAAGAACGGCGTGGATTTCTATTACGAAGCCAGCGTGGCGGGGGGGATCCCCGTCATCAAGGCGCTCCGGGAAGGACTGGTCGCCAACCGGATCAACCGGATCTTCGGCATCATGAACGGCACCTGCAACTACATCCTCACCCGCATGGAACGGGAAGGCGCCGACTTCGCGGAAGTGCTGGCCGACGCCCAGCGTCTCGGGTACGCCGAAGCCAATCCCTCTTTGGACATCGACGGCTTCGACACGGCCCACAAGACCGCCATCCTCGCGGCTCTCGCCTACGGCCACTGGTTCGGCATCGAAGGCATGAACATCGAAGGGATCCGCGATTTGAAGCTGGCCGACCTCAACTACGCTTCGGAGCTGGGCTACCGGATCAAACTTCTGGGCGTCATCAAGAACGTGGACGGCGCGGTGCAGATGAGCGTCCGGCCCACGCTGATCCCCAAGGCGGCGCTCCTCGCCGGGATCTCCGACGTCTTCAACGGCGTCATGATCGAAGGGGACTTCGTGGGGCAGACCCTCTTCTACGGCCGGGGCGCCGGCAGACAGGCCACGGCCAGCGCTGTGGTGGCCGACCTGGCCGACCTGGCGCTGAACTTCGCCGCCGGAACGCGCCGCCGGATCCCCGCCTTCCGCAAGGGGGAGCAGTTCGACTCCGTCACCCCCGCGGGCGAATGCGTTTCCCGCTTCTATCTCCGGCTTCAGGTCGCGGAGTGTCCCGGCGTCATCGCCGCCGTCACCAAGATCCTCGCCGACCGGCAGATCAGTATTTCCAGCCTCATTCAGCACGAAAATCAGGGGGAAAACGTCTCTCTGGTCATTCTGACCCATCCCGCGCCCGAGAAGGAGATCCGGGGCGCCATGACCGAACTGAGCAGTCTTTCGGTCAACCGCGCTCCGGTCAGAATGTTCCGGATCGAAGAAGTGTAAATCACGTCCCTTTTCGAGGAAAATCCAAAATCTTTGCGTAATTCTGAGGAGTTGTGCCGGCAATGGGCAATCATACCGTTGAAAAAATCGGCGGCACCAGCATGAGCCGCTTCGGTGAGATCATCGAAAACATCATCATCGGCCGCCGCAAGGGGGCCGAACTCTACAACCGGATCTTCGTCGTGTCCGCTTACGGCGGCATCACCAACATGCTGCTGGAAAACAAGAAGACCGCCGAACCCGGCATCTACGGCAGTTTCGCCGCAGGCGACAACCGCGCCTGGCAGGAAAAGCTGGAAAAGACCCGGCAGGAGATGCTGAAGATCAACCACGGTTTCGAATCCCTCGGGCTCGACGTCAAATGCGCCGACGATTTCGTCAACGAGAGGATGAACGGCATCAACAGCTGTCTGCTCCACCTCATGAAGCTGGGCAGCTTCGGCCATTTCCACAGCGAAGCCTATCTGCCCGCCACGCGGGAACTGCTCAGCTCCGTGGGCGAGGCCCACAGCGCCTTCAACTCCGCCCTCATCCTCCAGAAGATGGGCGTCAACGCCGTCTTCGTCGACCTTTCCGGCTGGCGCGACCGGGAAACCTCCACCATGGAGGAAACGATCCTGAGCCACATGAAGGATATGGACTTCGGCACCTGCATGCCCATCGTCACCGGATACGCCAAGTGCGCCGAAGGGGTCATGGCCAAATTCGACCGGGGCTACAGCGAGATCACCTTCAGCAAGATGGCCGTGGTCACCGGGGCCCGCGAAGGCATCATCCACAAGGAGTTCCACCTCTGCACCGGGGATCCGAAGCTCATCGGCACGGACAAGGTCCGCACCATCGGCCACACCAGTTTCGACATCGCCGACCAGCTGGCCGACATGGCCATGGAAGCCATCCATCCCCAGGCCGCCAAGGAAATGGCCCTGCACAACATCCCCATCCGGGTGGACAACGCCTTCGATCCCGGTCATGCGGGGACCCTCATCAGCAACAACTACGTGTCGCCCACTCCGCGGGTGGATATGATCTGCGGCAGGCAGGACGTGGTCGGCGTCGAGATTTTCGATTCCGAGATGGTGGGCACCAGCGGCTACGACTACCGGGTCCTCCGGGCCTTCGCCGCCCACAAGATAAGCTACATCGCCAAGAACACCAACGCCAACACCATCACGCACTACGTTTCCGAGCGTTCGAAGGAGCTTGAGCAGTGCATCAAGGAGCTCCAGCAGGAGTTCCCCTCGGCGGTCATCAACTGCCGCAAGGTCGCCATCATCGGCGTCATCGGCAGCAACATGAAGCTTCCGGGGTTCCTCTCCAGAGCCGCCGGATCCCTGGCCGCCGCGGGGATCAACATCCTCGCGCTGGACCAGTGCATGCGGCAGGTCAACATGCAGTTCATCATCGAACGCAAGGACTTCGTCCAGGCCCAGATCGCGCTCCACCACGAACTGGTGGAAAAAGAACCCTGCACGGCGGGATAAGCGTTCTCTTCATCCCTTCCCTTCCGGCCCGCTTCGTCCCGCCGGAAGGTTTTTTATGCCGCCCCCCCCGGAAAATCGGCAACAAAAAAAGCCCCCCGGACGGGGGACTTTCTTCCTCGGGCTCGACGCGGGAAAAGGTTATTTGGCGGCGACGAGCTTGTCGGCCTGAGCCTTCTTGCGGGAAGCCCGGTTGGCGGGGATGACTCCCACCTTGGCGGCTTTGTCGATGCAGCTGACGAACTCGCGGCGGAGCTCTTCGGCCTGAGCATCGCCGGACTCGACGGCGGCGCGCAGTTTCTTCTCGAGGGTCTTCAGCTCACTGATGCGGGAGCGGTTGCGCAGATTGGCCTCGCTGCTGGTCCGCAGACGCTTGGCGGCCTGTTTCGAATGTGGCATTTTCTTCTCCAATTCCAGTTGAATTTTGATGTTCAGTGCATATTACTTCCGCATAATATACTCCCGGAACGGCCCTTTGTCAAGCGCAAGTTTCGAAAAAGCTCCTTTTTTTCTTTCGTTTTTCCCATTTTTCCGCGAATTTCGGCTTCCCTTACGGCAAAAAAAAGGGGCGGCGTTCCCGTTCCGGCGGACCGAAAGTTTCTTCCTCTTCCGCGAAAACGACCTTTCGCACATACCGAAAAATATAGCGCAAAAAGCGTCATATCAACTTGACTTTTCCCCTTTTATGAACTATATTATGAGAACTGTCAACAGATATTCAAGGAACCCTTGATCCATGCGTTGTGAACACTGCGGCCACGATTTCGTCATCCAGGACGAGCATTTCGTGGGAAAAAACGTCAAGTGCCCGGAGTGCGGCGAGCAGAACCTCTGCAGCACCCGCCGCGTCATGCTGCTGTGCTCCGAATGCAAGCGCGAGCTGGAATGCGAAGTTTGGATGCTGGGCAGCCGCACGGAGTGCCCCTTTTGCGGGAAGACCATAAGCCTCGTCCGGCCCGGCTCCCCCGACGACAGATTCCCCAACGCCTACCTTCCCCCCGGCTACGAACTGGGCAGCTGCAAGATCGTTTCCTGCCTTGACATGAGGGGAATGGGCGAAGTCTATCTCGCCCATCACGAACTTCTGGACACGGACGTGGCCCTGAGGCTGCTTTTTCCCGACCGCAACGGCTCCGTGAGCGATCCTTCCTTCGAGCACCTGCTCCGTGAAGCCCGCCTGGCCTGCCGGCTGAAAAGCCCCCACATCGTTTCGGTCATCGACGTCCAGATCGAACAGCGGCTTAATTTCGGTTACATCGTCATGGAATACGTCCGGGGCAAGGATCTGGAAAGCATGCTCTCGGGGCCTCCCATGTCCGAGGACTCCGTGCTGAATGCGGCGCGGCAGGTCGCCCTGGCGCTGGTCGAGGCCGCGAAACTGAACATCGTGCACCGGGACATCAAGCCCGGAAACATCATAATCGCCGACGACGGCCGGGTCAAACTGGCGGACCTGGGTATCGCCAAATTCTCCGGCGATACGGTTCCCATCCCCGGAACCAGGATCACCGGCACGATCCACTATGCCGCGCCGGAACAGCTGCTCAACCCCGAGTCCATCGACGCCCGTGCGGACATCTATTCCCTCGGGGCCGCCATGTACAATCTCCTCAGCAACCGGCGCCCCTTCGACGGGGCCTCGGTCATGAGCATCGTGGCGAAAGTCCTCAAGGGTGAATTCCCCCCCCTGGCCGAAGCCGCCCCTGAAGTTTCCCCCGCGACATGCCGGCTCGTCACCGCCATGATGGCCACGGATCCTGCGAAGCGGCCCCAAAGTGCGGCAGACCTCGTCAGGGAGATCGACCGGGTCCTCCGGGAACGCTCCGGCAGGACCGGAATCAGACGGTATCTGCCCTCCCCGGCGGCGATTTCGGACTTCTTCAGAGACGCCTCGCCCACAAGAAGAAAGAAGGTCGCGGGCATCGCCGTCGCAATCCTTCTGCTCGTCGGCGCCATCTGGGGCGCCGTGAGCTTCACTTCGTCCGACTCTCATGTGGAGACCCGCCCCGATCTGCTGAAGCGGCTCCCCGACCGGCCGAGGAAGCAGGTCCTCGAGGCGACGGCGCAGGCTCCGAGCGCCCCCGCGGCTCAAAGGCCCGATGCGCCCGAAGCGGCTCCCGCACCTCGGAAGACCGAAGCGCCGGAAGCGGCTCCCGCACCTCGGAAGACCGAAGCGCCGGAAGCGGCTCCCGCACCTCGGAAGACCGAAGCTCCGGAAGCGGCTCCCGCGCCTCAGAAGCCCGCCGCCTCCGCTCCGGCTCCGACGGCCCCGCCGCCCCCGGCAAGGACCGCTCCCCGCAGACCTTCGCGCCCGCAGCAGGCCGCCGTCATCCCGGACAGCCCCGTGAACTACATAAGGCTGCTCGTCATGGTCGCCTGGTTCCTTTCAGGCATCAAGGTCATGCAGCAGCTGGCTCAGAAGAGGAACCGCAAATCCCGCTATGTGGAAACCCACTATACGGTCCTGAATTTCGCCGCGCTGGTCGCCGGGCCCCTGGTCTGGGTGATCGTCGAACTTCAGGAAAAACTTTACAACAAGGTCAAGAAAGTCCAGGGCAAGGTGATGAATCTCCCCGAGATCGTGAACAGCCAGGGCGAACCCGCGTTCCGGGACGTGGAGGACTCCGACGAGGGAGATGTGGTCTTCAAGGTCCGTTCCCTGCTGGCCCAGGCGCTGACACTCCACGCCAGCGACATCTTCATCGATCCCAAGGCGGGGAATGCGTCGGTCATCAGGTTCCGGGTCGACGGAGCGCTCCGGATCATCGAGGAGATCGACGCCGATCAGGGCAGCAAGATCATCAACGTGATCAAGGTCGTTTCGGGCATGAACATTTCCGAACGGAGGCGGCCCCAGGACGGCTCCTTCTCCCTGACCGGTCCCTTCGGCGACATTTCGCTCCGGACCGCCACCGTGGGCTCCCTGGGCGGCGAAAAGGTCGCCCTGCGGATCCTGGGCGACGACTCGGGGCCCAAGACCCTTGCGGCGGCGGGGATCGCAGGCAGGGATCTTGCCGTCATGGAAAACGCCGTCAAACTGCCTTCCGGCATGATCCTGATCTGCGGCCCCACGGGCAGCGGCAAGACCACCACCCTCTACGCCATGCTCAACTCCATCGACTACTCCATCAAGAACGTGATCTCCATCGAGGACCCCATCGAACACATCATGCCCTCCATCAGCCAGATGGAGGTCAACGAATCCGCGGGGATCACCTTTTCGCAGCTGCTGCGGAACGCCCTGCGGCAGAACCCGGACGTCATCTGCGTGGGCGAGATCCGTGACGAGGACACCGCCGCGGTGGCGGTCCACGCCGCCCAGACCGGACACCTGATCATCGCCACGCTCCACAGCAACGACAACATCAGCACCATCGACCGTCTGGCCAATCTGAACGTGCCCCTGCGCAGCATCGCGGGCACGCTTCAGGTGGTGATCTCGCAGCGGCTGGTCCGCAAGCTCTGCACCTGCAAGAAACGGGTGGAACCCACCCCGGAACAGCAGGCGACCCTCAGAGAGGCGGGGCAGGAGTGCGCCTGCGTCTACGAGCCGGTCGGCTGCCCGAAGTGCGGCAATACCGGGTACTCCGGCCGGATGGCGGTCTTCGACATCCTCACCGTGAACGATGAACTCCGGGCCCTGCTGGAGGACGAACATACCAATCTGAGCAACGTGCGGCGGCAGCTCGAAAAGGCCTCTCACGGCAACGTGATGGCTCGGAGCGGATACGCCCTGGTCGCCAGGGGGATCACCTCCATCGCCGAGGTCGTCCGCGTCACGCTCGACCTGAAAAATCAATAAGGAAACACGGCGTTTATGTTCTGGCTCTACTTCTACATTCTCCCGGCCATAGCCGCGTGGAAATTGCGGGAAAAGGAACTGATCCCGTCGGTCTATTACCTCTACGGCACCATGCTCTCGGCCTTCCTCGCCGTCTGGTGCGAAGCTCCGGTCCGGAGCAGCCTGGTCCAGCTTCTCGGGCGGCTCCCCGTCCTCTCCTCCAGCTGGGCGCGTCCCATCGCCATGGTGATGATCTGGTTCATCGTTTTCGCCGTCTGGACCATCGCCATGAAGCGGCTCGCCCCCGACGGCATCGACGATTTCACTCCGCCCGAAAAGGTGTCGAAGTTCGCGACCCCCGTCGTCATTTTCCTGCACGGCGGCATCGTGTGCGCCCTGGTCTTCACCATCATTTCGACCATGCCGCTGGAAGCCTACACCTCGTTCATCACCGAAAATCCGGACCTGCGTTCCGGGACCCGCTACCGGCTGCTGTGGAACTCCTTCATCATCGACCGGGCGAGTTTCCAGCCGACCTCCTGGACCGTGCGCCGCCGGGCGTTCGACCGTTTCGTGCCCGCGGAAACGCCGCAGAAGCCCGGAAAATAATGCGCCCGCCCATCCGAATATGAGCCGCTTTCATCATGCCTCTGCTTGAAGTCGAAAACCTGCGCGTCCACTTCCCCCTGCGCTCCTCGTGGTTCGCGCCCCGGCGCACCCTCAAGGCGGTGGACGGCGTCTCCTTCACCCTCGAACCCGGCGAGATCGTCGGGCTGGTGGGGGAGTCGGGCTGCGGCAAAAGCACTCTGGGCCGGGCGGTGGTCCGCCTGGAGCCGCCCACTTCCGGACGGGTGCTCGTGGACGGGAAGGACCTTTACAAACTTTCCGGCGCGGAACTCGAAAAGCTCCGGGGCCGCTACCAGATGATCTTTCAGGATCCCTACGGCTCCCTGAACCCCCGGCTCACCGTCTTTTCCGCTCTGGACGAAGTCCTGAGCATGAAGGGAGACTTGAGCGCGAAGGAACGGCGGGAACGGGCCGAAGCGCTCCTCGACCGGGTGGGCCTGCCCCCTTCGGCGCTGGGCCGTTTCCCCCACCAGTTTTCCGGCGGCCAGCGGCAGCGGATCGGCATCGCCCGGGCGCTGGCGGGCTCTCCCGGATTCATCGTGGCCGACGAACCGGTTTCCGCCCTCGACGTGAGCGTACAGGCGGCCATCGTCAATCTGCTCGAGGATATCCGGAATCAGGAGGGGACCGCGTTCCTTTTCATCGCCCACGATCTGGCCGTGGTGGAGCATATCTCGGACCGGATCATGGTGATGTACCTGGGCCACGTGGTGGAAAGCGCCCCCGCGCGGGAACTCATTGCCTCGCCCCGGCATCCCTACACCCAGGCCCTTCTCTCGGCGGTGCCTTCACTCCGGAAAAACGGCTCCCGGATCGTCCTGACGGGCGACGTGCCCTCGCCGGTGGCCCCGCCGCCGGGCTGTCCCTTCCATCCCCGGTGCCCGCGGGCCACGGAAAAATGCCGGGAATGCCGTCCGGAAGTGAAAATTTCCGGAAACCACCGGACCGCCTGCTTTCTCGCCGATTGAAAAAACGTTCCCGCGGTGTTATATTATACGCCGACGTATTTCGTGTAAAACAACATTCATTTTTCAGGAGTTTCGAACCATGCCTTTCGACCGCGGCTCTTTTTCTTTCACCATGTTTTCGCTCCGGGACGACCTGCCGGACAACGCGGGGGATATCCTCGGCACCCGCAAGGCCTGCAAACTGGACGAAGTGACCGGCGAACCCTCCTTCGGCTGGGTCACCGGCCAGCACCTTCTGGACACGGAACTCGACGAGGGCACGGCCCGCTTCGGCGGCGTCTATTTTCTCACGCTGCGCAAAGCGGTCCGGAAGATCCCCTCAAGTCTGCTCACCGCCCTCTGCCGCCGGGCCGAGGAAGCGAGGATGAAGGAGTCGGGCAAGACCTTCATCGGCTCCAAGGAGCGCAAGGAGATCAAGGAAAGCACCATCGAACGCAACATCATGAAGATGCCCCCTGCCCTCTCCGGGATCTCCATGGTCATCGTGCCCCACACCCGCCACCTCTATCTGGGGGCCTCGAGCCAGAGCCAGATCGACCTTTTCATCGAACACTTCTATCAGGCCTTCAGCCTCGAACCGCTGCAGCTGACCCCGGCTTTCGTGCTGGCCGAGGAGTTCGACACGACCGCGGCGGCCTTCCCCGCATTGCAGATCACCAGGCACGGGAACGGCGGCTCCGCCGAAGAGTCCCTGGGCCGGGATTATCTGCTCTACCTCTGGTATCTTTCGGAGACGGGAAAGACCGTCGACACCGAAGATTTCGGCAGTTTCGAAGTCATGCTCGAAGCGCCGCTCTGCCTCACCGGCGACGGTGACGACGCGGGCGCGGGCGAAGCCACCATCAAGAAGGGGGACAGCCCCATCCGGGGCGCCGAGGTCAAGGCGGCCCTCACGGTGGGCAAGAAACTGCGCAAAGCCAAACTGACCTTCACCAGAGCGAACGAGATCTGGAGCGGGACCTTCGATGCGGACAACTTCAGCTTTTCCTCCTTCACGCTCCCCGAGGGCGAGGCGCAGGACCGCTCCGAGATCTTCGCGGAACGGGTGGAGTTCCTGGAGACGTTCCGGGAAGTTTTCGTCGCGGGATTCCGCCAGTACGCCAAGGCCATGCTCGACGGCAAGGCTTCGGGACTCATCTCCGCCCTCAAGAAGTGGATCTCTGACCGGGACGCCATCTGAAAAATGCCTCACGCCGAAGATGCGAAAATCCTCTTTCTGACCGGGTTTTACGGTCACTTCGCCCCCGCGCCGGGGCGCGTGGAGCTGGACTTGGGCTGCGGTTCGGGTTCCTTCACCTGCAGTCTCGCCCGGAAAATGCCGGAAGCTTCGGTGCTGGCCGCGGACGTGATGCTGGGTCGGCTCCGGAAGGTGGTCCGCCGGGCGGAGCGCGCCGGGGCGGCCAACGTGACCGTGCTCCGCACCGAAGCCCGGATGCTCCTGGCGAAGATCCTGCCCGACACCTGCATCGACCGGATCCATCTGCTCTGCCCCGATCCCTGGCCCAAGGGCCGCCACCGGGGACACCGGCTGCTGGCCAGCAATTTCGTCGCTTTCCTCCACCGGGTGCTGAAGGAGGACGGGGTCTTCCACTTTTCCTCGGATGACGACAACTACTGCGCCGCCGTGGACCGGGTGATCTCCGGCTCGAACCTCTTCGCCGAGGCGCCGGAAGCCATCGCCGATCTGGCCGGGATGCGTACCGATTTCGAAGAACGCTGGCTCGAGGAAGGCAAACAGGTTTTACACCGGGCGTGGCGGAAACTCCCGCTCCCGCCCCACACCATAGGACACTAAAAATCGAAGGGCTCCAAATGAACTGTTTCGAAGAACTCAAGGCCCGGGGCTTCTGCTATCAGGCCACGGATGAAGCCAAGATCTCCCAAATGCTCGACGAAGGCAAGATCGCCTTTTACATCGGCTTCGACCCCACGGGGAGCAGTCTCCACGTGGGACATCTGCTCCCCGTCATGGCCATGCGCATCCTGCAGAAGGCCGGGCACACCCCCATCGTGCTGGTGGGGGGCGCCACCGCCCGCATCGGCGATCCTTCCGGAAAATCCACCGCCCGCCCCATGCTCTCGGTCGAAGAGATAAACTTCAACGCCGAATCCCTGAAAAACCAGCTGTCGCGCTTCATCGACGGCTCCGCGGGGAAGGCCATTTTCGTCAACAACGCCGACTGGCTCTGCAATCTCGGATACATCGATCTGCTCCGCGAAGTCGGGACCATCTTCAGCGTCAACCGGATGCTCGCGCAGGAGTCGGTGAAGATGCGCCTCGAAACGGGGCTCTCGTTCCTCGAATTCAACTACTCCATTCTGCAGGCCTACGACTTCATGACCTTGCGCCGCAAGTACAACTGCATGCTCGAAATGGGCGGTCAGGACCAGTGGGGCAACATGGTGGCGGGGACCGAACTCATCCGCCGCAAGGACAATGTGGAAGTCCACTGCATGACCATTCCGCTGCTGCTGGATCCCAACGGGCAGAAATTCGGCAAGAGCACCGGCAACAAGAACGTCTGGCTGGACAAGGAACGCACTTCGGTCTTCGACTACTACCAGTTCTGGCGCAACACCGACGACTCCATGGTGGAGCAGCTGCTCAAGTACTTCACCCCCCTGCCGGTGGAGGAGATCGCCGGACTCTGCGGTCCGGGCGCCAACATCAACCGGGCCAAGGAGATCCTCGCCGCCGAAGCCACCGCCCTCTGTCACGGCGAAGCGGCCGCCCGCGAAGCCTTCGTGACCGCCGGGACCCGCTTCGGCTTCGCCGACCCGGAAAACCGGATCCCCACCTCGAGTTTCATCGGCAAGGTTTCCGCAGCCCAGGTGTCGGCGGAGCTGCCCGTGGCGGAGATCCCCGCGACCGAGATCGACGCAGAAAAGGGGATTTTGGTGGCGCGGCTGCTGGTGCTGGCCGGGCTGTGCAGATCCAACAGCGACGGCCGCCGCCTCATTCAGGGCGGAGCCGTGGCTCTGGATGACCAAAAAGTCACCGACGCTTCCGCCGCCGTCGACCGGGCCGCCGTGGCCGCCGGCCCGGTGCTCCGGGCGGGCAAGAAGAATATGCGCAAACTCAAATTGAGCTGAATCGCCCGCAAGGCGAAAAAGGAAGAGGAGAAGGAAGAGGATCCATGAGTTTTGCCCGAAACGTGATCGCAGGTGTGCTTCTGCTGCTGGGGACGATCCCGCTCCTCAACGGGGCTCCGGAACCGGAAAAGAATTCCGGGACGACGGAGGAAAAGGAGCTTTATCAGCAGGCGCTGCTCCTCGTCCGGACCATGAAGATGCTCCGGAAGAACTACGTGGACGAAAAAAAGGTCTCGTACGAAGAGCTCTTCCGCCACGCCATGCGGGGCATGGTGTCCGCTCTCGACCCCTATTCCGACTACGAGCCGCCCTCGCGCTTCAAGGAGGAGCAGATCAAGCGTCAGGGATCGACCGAAGGCATCGGCGCCATGGCGGTGAAGCCGGACGGAAAACCCGTCACCGTCATCCGGGTCCTGCCCGACGGCCCCGCCGAAAAGGCCGGGATTAGGGCCGGGGACCAGATCGTGGAGATCGACGGCAAGACGGTGGCTCCCCTGAATCTTTCCCGGTCGCTGGAACTGCTCCGCGGGCCGGCCGGAAGCACCGTGACCCTTTCGATCCGCCGGAACATGCAGACCCTGACCAAAAAGGTGGTCCGGGCCAAAGTCACCTCTCCCTCGGTGCCTCCCGAGTCGGTGCGGCTGGTCGCGGGCAAGGTGGGCTATCTGAAACTCCTTTCCTTCACCCGGAGCTCCCCGGCCGAAGTGGCCGAAGCCCTGAAAAAACTCCGTTCGCTGGGGGCGGAATCCATCATCCTCGACCTGCGCTACAATCCGGGGGGACTGGTGGAAAGCGCCAAAGGCGTGGCCGCCTGCTTCCTCCCGCCGGGCACGGTCCTGTTCCGGGCCCGTTCCCGTGAGAAAAAGGAGGAACAGATCGTGAAGACCGCCGCGGCGCCCTTTTCCGACCTCAAGACGCCCATGATCGTCATGGTCAACGCCTTTTCCGCCAGCTGTTCCGAGATCCTGACGGGAGCCCTTCAGGACCACAAGCGGGCCAGGGTCCTCGGCGTCAGGACCTTCGGCAAAGGGACCATTCTCCACGTGGTGCCCCTGCCGGGAGGCGGCGCGGTGCGCTACGCCTCGGCCCACTACGTGACGCCGGGCGGGCGGGTCATCGAGAAGCGGGGGATCATCCCCGATCACGAGGTGCGGATCCCCACCTTCGAGGCCCTGCGCCTTTCGTCCCAGACCCTGCGCTATCCGGGCCGGATCAAGCCCGAGCCCCGAGGAACGCTCCGGGACCTGCAGCTGGCGCGGGCCGTGGACCTGCTCCGGAAGAAGACGCCGCCCCCGGAAAAAAATGAGTGAACCCGAATTCTGGCCGGCCCCCATGGACGGGGTCTTCACGGAAGTCTTCATCCGGTCGGTCAACGAGCTGGAACTCACCGACCGCTGGATGACCAGTTTTTTCCGCCTGTCGGACACGTTGCCCAGGGAGAAGCTCTGCCGGGAGTTCCTCGCGCCCTACGCTTCTTCCGGGCTCCCCGTCTGCGTCCAGCTCATGGGCCGGGATCCCGAACTGCTGGCCGCCGGCGCGCTCCGGATGCTGGAGGCGGGGGGGGCGTCGATCGATCTGAACTTCGGCTGTCCCGTCCCCCGTGTGGTCAGGGGCGGCGCGGGAGGCGCCCTGCTCCGGGAAAGGGAACTCATGTACCGCATCACCGAAAAGACCGCCGCCGTCGCGGGGAAGGAGAAGGTCAGCGTGAAATTCCGCTGCGGCTTCGCTTCGCCGGACGAACTGGAAGAGACGGCGAAAGGCCTGCTCGCCGCCGGGGCGGGCAAACTCTTTTTCCACCACCGCACGGTGAAGGAACTTTACGCGCCCGTGCCGGAACGGACCGATCGGTTCCGGCGGTTGCTCGGCCTGGCGGGGGACACCCCCGTGATCCTCAACGGCGACTTCACCTTCGAAGAGGCCGCTTCCGCCCCGGAGCGCTTCGGCTGTGCGGGGGTCATGCTGGGCCGGAATTTCCTCCGTTCCCCCGGGATCCTGCGTCGGCTCCGGGGTCTTCCGGGGTGCTCCCCGGAGCGCTTCTTCCACACCCTCGTCCGGAACGGCCTCGGGGGCGAAGCTCTGAAAGGCATGAAGCGGTGGATCTTCGGGGCGTGGGATTTCCCCGTTCCGCCGGAGGACCCCCATGGCCAGTGATTTCCACACCCACACGCCCCACCCCGGAAAAAGGGAACTGGTGGATGGCGGCGAGGGCCGCGCGCCCTTGTGGTCGCTCCCCTTCCATCCCTGGCACACGGCAAAGCTCCCTCCCGTGCCGGAAGAACAGCTCCGCGGCTGCGCCGCCTTGGGGGAACTGGGATTCGACCGTTTCCAGGGAGCGGCCCCCTGGCCCGAAGGCCAGCTGGCTCTGCTGGGCGGCCTGCTGAAGCTGGCCGCCGAGTGGAACAAACCCGTGGTGCTCCACGCCGTGGGTCCGCTGGAACTGCTTTTCAAGGCGGTCGAACCTTACGGGAACTTGAAATTTCTGCTCCACGGCTTTTCCCGGCCCCGGCCGGACCTTCTGGACGCAGTGCTGAAACACCGCTTTTACGTTTCCCTGAACCCCGTCCTGCTCGGGAACGAGGGGATCGTATCTTTTCTGAAGAGCCGCCCCGAAGCCCGAGTGGGGCTGGAAACCGACGATGACGATTCTCTCGACATCGCTCTCTTGTATGAACGGATCGGGATCCCGGGATTCGAGGCCCGTGCCGATGAACTTTTCGAGGAGTTTTTGAACTTATGAACGCACTTTTTCAGCGTACCGTCGCCCTCTTGGGCGAAGAGAAGGTCGCCCGGCTCCGCTCCGCCCGCGTCCTCGTGGTGGGCGTAGGCGGCGTGGGGGGATGCGCCGCCGAACAGCTCTGCCGGGCGGGCATAGGCGCTCTCACATTGCTGGACGGCGACAAGGTGGACCCCACCAATCTGAACCGTCAGCTGGCCGCCCTCGGTTCCACGGTCGGGCGCTTCAAGGCCGAGGTGCTCTGCGAAAGATTCCGCGACATCGCCCCGGAAGCGACCTTCACCCCCGAAGTGCGCTTCCTCGGACCCGATGAATGTGACGAACTCCTCGGCGGCCCCTTCGATCTGGTGGTCGACGCCATCGACGACGTTCCCGCCAAGGTGGGGCTGCTCCGGGCCGCCGTCGCAAGAGGCGTCCCCGCGGTGAGCTCCATGGGCGCGGGGGGCAAGACCGATCCGGAACAGGTCCGGTGTGCGGACATCGGCAAGACCTTCGGGGATCCGCTGGCCCGGCGGGTGCGGCAGGAGCTCAGGCGCGCGGGGGTGACCAAAGGGATCCCCTGCGTCTTTTCGCCCGAGGAGCGGCAGCAGGTGCGGAATTTCGATGTCATCGGCACCGTCAGCTACATGCCGGCGGTCTTCGGCTGCCACCTGGCCGCCGCCGCGCTGAAGATCCTGCTCGAAAGAAAAGATACTCCCGCTATGTAGCGTAGCCGAAGATGGCCAGCGGGAACATCAGGGTGTGCCACGTGAACTGGAAGGGCGCCAGCACCCCGTCGATGACGTTTTTCAGGCCGCTGCTGAAAAGCCCGATCGGAGCACCGAGGGTGGCCTGGACCAGCCCCAGAGGCAGTTTCAAAATCCCCGCCAGATCCACCCCCATTTTCAGCAGGTGGGCTCCGGCGTTCTTGAGTCCCTGGATCACATAGGGCATCATCACCTCGGCGGCCTTGATGGCCACGGGGGCGAGAATGGCGATGGTGACCGGGTCCATGGCCTGGACTTTTGCCGCGCCGAAAGGCATGAAGAGCCCGGCGATAAGGATCAGGATCAGAAAGTTTCTGCGGAACATGATCGTTTGCCTCGTTTTTTCAATAAAACATCCATTGCAGGTACTGAATGGTCTTGTCCGAAGGCCCGGCCACCGGGGCGGCCTGGACCGTGAAAATCAGCCGCCGGAAGGGCTGGTTGTCCCCCTCCGCCGCACGGATCTTGATGGTGAAGATATCCCCCCGCTGACGGGAAAGGGAGTTCAATTTGGCCAGGATCAGGGGGTCGAGGGAGCCCTCGCTCAGGGGGATCCGCTCGGTCTTCCACTCGCCGATGGCCTCCATGATGGCGTCCAGTTCGTCCTCGTCGTCCACGTTGCAGTAGTTCATGATCTCCTGCCGCGTGGCGGTGAGCAGCGTGGGATTGCCGGTGATGGTGATGGTGTTTTCGGGCGTGATGAGCCGGACGCAGGAAAGGAGCCCGTCCTTGTCCGGCGGGAAAAGCTCCCGGAATCCGGGGATCCAGAGCAATTCCTCGCGGAACTGCAGTGCGCCGTTCCGGGGCAGCGGCTTCATGTCCAGCGCCTCGTAGTCGCTGTCTTCCATGCCGTCCTCGCCCGAGTCGTCGTTGGTGTCGACGTAATCCTGGATCCGGGTCTTGAGCTGCTCCACCAGATCGTTGAAATCCTCCTCGTCGCTCATGCCCACCTTGAGCAGGTCCAGACTCCGCCGGAACTGGGTGCCGTCCATGCGCCGCCCCTGGCGGGCGTCCTCGATCACCACCTTGACCTGCCGCCCGTAGTGATCGAAGACGTGGGGCACGGAGTCGGGCAGCATACGCTCGTAGTCGAACTCCTCGTAATCGGTCTCGCCCATGGTGCCGCCGCTGTTGAGATACCGGTCGGCGTTGAGGAGCCACTGGACCCGCTGGGCCACGCTTTCGGCCACCAGCATGGAGCGCTGCTGTTCCACGTGAGAGGCCACTTCGAAGGTGCCGCTGGTGCCGATGGCCATCATCAGCGCGGTGATGATGCCCCCCGTAAAGACCAGCACCAGAACGGCCAGCAGGGCCGAGCCCTTTTCCTCACGGCGTCTTCTCATCACCGGGCCCCCCTGTTCCGGGTCCCCGCCCTGGTGGAGTTGTTGGCGCGGGTCGCCTGACTCGAGGTGGCGGCGGCCCGGTTCCCGAAGGTGCTGTTGTAACTCACTCCGCAGGTGCGCCGGAGCCAATACTCCCTGGTCCCGTTGCGCCACTCCACGGTCATGCGGATGGCCAGGGGGAGATTGGCATGTTCCTCTTCCTCCCACTCTTCCAGCCACTCGAGCTCGTTGTCCTCGTCCCGGTCGGCGTACTGGAACGAGACGTTCGCCACATCCTCGGCGATGACCTCGCGTTTGGTCACCGCCGACGGCTCATCCTCTTCCCAGGGCAGCATGGGGTAATCGGAGTAGATGGCCACCAGCTGTTCGTCCTCCACCTTGATCCGGATGAAAAGCAGCGCGCTGGGGTCGTTCCCGTAGACCCGGCGCAAGGTGGTGACCAGCAGTTCGTCGCTCTTGCCGGAAAACACGTAGCGGGAGGAGTTGTTTTCGTCGTTCCACTTGAAAGGGAGCATGTTGGCGATGGTGGTGTCCCAGATCCGGTCGATGGCCATGCGCTCCTTCAATTTTTCGGTGGCGGTCACGGAGCGCCGGTAGCCGTTGTAGAAGGAGGAGGCCGCCGTGGCGATGACCAGCGCCACCACCATCATGACCAGCATGGCGCAGATGAGTTCCACCAGTGTGAAGGGCGTGCGGCGAAGGGTCTTCATGGGACTTCAATTCTCCGAATCGAAGTTGATCCGGTCCATTTTGATCCGGTCAACGACCTTGTTGTCCGTGGTGCGGACGATCTCTATGGTGATGCACTTCAGAGGCGCGGCTTCTTCGATGCCGGTGAAATCCTCGGGCAGGTCCTCGGCGTCGTCCACTGAAGCCTGAACGGTGTAGCCTTCGTAGGGGAAAAACTCCTCCGGCACACTGAGGCTTTCGTCGTCCATAAGCATGAGGTACTCGGCGGCCTGGATCAGCTTGTGGGTGTTGTCCCACTTTTCCACGGAACGGGCCACCTTGAGCTGGGCGTTCATGGCCAGACTGAGCAGCCCCGAAAGGCTCAGCCCCAGAATGGCCAGCGCCACCACGACCTCGACCAGTGTAAAGACTTTTTTCACTCGGGCACTTCCTCGGAGATCAGGACCCTGCCGGTCAGCTTGGATATGGAAAAAACTTTCTGCAGCCCCCCCAGTTTCAGCACCACGGCGTGATTGCCCGAAGCGCCGCCGTCGGGGAAAAAGCGGAAAATTTCCAGCTGTTCGTCGTTCGCCAGCTGATTTTCCGCCTCGCCCGGAGTCTCGAAGACGAAATCCTTGTCCAGTTTGAAGCGGATCACGGGCAGAGCCGGCGCATCGGTATCATCCTCGTTCTTCTGGGCTTTCGGACTTGCGTACTTGCCCGAAGCGTCGCCGGGAACGAGGGGCGTTTCCCGATCCTCATCGGGGATCGCGGTGGCGGAAAATCCCTCCTCGGGATCGTACTTCACCACCCAGTCCCGCCCCTCTTCCGCGGCCCGGAAGCGCACACGGGAGCAGAAGGCGGAAAACTCATAGACCGTCCGCTCCAGCTTCTGCGCCGGGGACTCGCCCCGGAGCGAAGTGACGGCGATCCCCAGCGTCAGCGCGATGATGGCGATGGCCACCACCAGCTCGATGAGGGTGAAGCTCCGCCGGCGCCGCCTGGGGCTCCGATCAGTCGTAACTGGTGACATCGGCGTTGTCACCCGTGCCGCCGGGCTGGCCGTCAGCGCCGTAGCTGACGATCTCGTATTCGCGATTCTCTTCGCCGGGCGACGTGTAGACATATTCCCGGCCCCAGGGGTCCTTGGGCACTTTGGCGGGCTTCAGATAGGGGCCGTTCCACTTCTCGTTGCCGTCGGGATTTTCCACCAGAGCGTTGAGTCCGGCGTTGGTGTCGGGATAGCCGCCCATGTCCAGCCGGTAGCCGGTGAGGGCGTCCTCCAGCAGTTTGATCTGGGTCTTGGCCGCGCCCACGTTGGCCCGCTTCACATAGTTCATGTAAAGGGGCGTGGCGATGGAGGCGAGGGTCACCAGAATGATGATGACCACCACCACTTCGATCAGGGTGAAGTTTCTTCTGCGGGATTTCTGAGTTTTTTTCATAATTGAGGTCCTCCTTGACTGATAGAGTTGATTTCCATCATGGCTACGAAGATCGACACCACCACCACCAGCACCACCACGGCGAGAAACACGATGACGGCGGGTTCGAACAGGCTCAGCAGACGCTTGATCTTGAGTTTCGTGTCATTTTCCAGATTGCCGGCGATCTTTTCCAGCATGGGGCCCACGTTGCCCGACTCCTCCCCGACGCGGAGCATGGGGGTCATGCCGGGGGGAACGTAGGGATTCCCCGCCAGGGCGGCGGAAAGCTTATCCCCGCCCTTGAGCTTGCGGTCGATGGCGGAAAAGGCCTTGGCGATGACGGGATTCGAAATGATCTTCCCCGAAATGCGCACGGTCCGGATGATCTCCACGTGGTTGCCGATGAGGATGGACAAAGTGCGGACGTACTTGCACATCTCGAGATCCACGGCGATGCGGCCGAAGAGGGGGAGCTTGATCATCTGCCCGGCAAGCTTGAACTTGAGTTCCTCCTCGCCCACGATTTTCTTGAGCAGATACCAGAAGGCCACACAACCGATGGGGATCATCCACCAGGCGTACTTGGCGAAATCGCTCACCCCGAGCAGGAGGCGCATGGAAGGCGGCTGCTCCCGGCCCATATCGCTGAAGATGTTGGCGAACCGGGGCACGAAGACCGTGAAAAGCAGGACCGTCACCAGCAGCGTGATGACCAGGATGGCCGCGGGATAAACGGAGCTGGAGATGATGAAGTCCTTGAGTTCCTTGCTTTCGCCCATGAACTTGTGGAGCTCCCGGACCACTTCGGGCAGACACCCGGTTTCCTCGCCGCTTTCGATCAGATTGGCGTAGTAGGGAGGAAAGAGGGCCCCGTGGGAGCGGACGATCTCGGAAAACTTCTTGCCTTCGTGGAGCGCCTGCCGCATGGAGTTGACGAACTCCCGCTGTTCCTTTTCGGGGGAACTTTCGGCGATGATGCTCAGGGCCCGTTCGAGAGGGATATAGGAGTCCAGCAGGGGAGCCAGTTCACGGGTGAACTCGTAGGTGTTGACCTTGCTGCGCTTCAGGGCGAAACTGCGCCGTTCCTCGGCGGCTTCGCCCAGGAAACGGACGGGGATGATCCCCCGCACCTTGAGTTTTTCCCGGGCCTCCTTTTCGTTGTCCGCCTCGATCAGCACCTCGTGGAGCTTCTCGCCGCGGGCAGCGCCTGTGTACTTGTAAAGTCCCATGAACTCAGACCTCGGCGGTGGATCTTCCCAGTTCTTCCGCGGTGGTTATCCCGGCCCTGACCTTGGCCTCGCCGTCCTGCTTCAAGGTGATCATGCCGTGGCGGACGGCGATCTCCTCGAGTTCGGCGCTGGAGGCGTCGTGAGTGACGGCGGTCCGGATCTCGTCGTTGAGGACGAGCAGTTCGAAGATGCCGCAGCGGCCCTTGAACCCGGTGCCGTTGCAGCGGCGGCACTTGACGCCGTCGATGGTTCCCGCCGCATGGCAGTCGGGGCAGATCTTCCGGACCAGGCGCTGGGAAAGGACGCCGAAGAGCGCGGAGGCGACGAGGAAGTTTTCCACGCCCATATCCAGCAGACGGGTCACGGCGCCCACGGCGTCGTTGGTGTGGAGCGTACTCAGCACCAGGTGGCCCGTCAGGGCCGCGTTGATGGCGATGTCGGCGGTTTCCCGGTCGCGGATCTCGCCCACGAGGATGATGTCCGGGTCCTGACGCACGATGCTGCGCAAACCGGCGGCGAAGGTGACGCCGATCTTGTGGTTGACCTGCACCTGGCAGAGGCCGGGAGTCTTGTACTCCACCGGGTCCTCGATGGTGATGATCTTCTTCCGGTTGTCGTTGAGCTGGTTGATGACGCTGTACAAGGTGGTGGTCTTGCCGCTCCCGGTGGGCCCCACCACGAGGATGATGCCGTGGGGGATCTGGATGAGTTTTTCGAACTGGGCCAGATGCTCCGGCGACATGCCCAGGGTGCGCAGGTCGAAGCTCAGCGCCCCCTGATCCAGCAGACGCAGGACGATGCTTTCGCCCGTGAGGATGGGGATGGTGCTGATACGCATATCCAGCTCCGTCCGGCCCAGCTTCACGTTGGTCCGGCCGTCCTGGGGCAGACGGCTTTCGGCGATGTTGAGTCCCCCCAGCAGCTTGATGCGCGAGGCGATGGCGGGGAACTCCTTCAGGGGCGCGGTCAGGATCTCGGTCAGGACGCCGTCCACCCGGCAGCGGACGGCCACGTTCTCTTCGCCGGGCTCCACGTGGATGTCGCTGGCCCCCAGCTCGATGGCCTGCGTGAAGATGTCGTTGACCAGCCGGACGATGCGGGCTTCACCCGCCATGGACCGGAGCGTGTTCTCGTCTTCGGCCTCGACCGGGGCTTCCTCCTCGCCCTTGGACTGGACCTTGCTCAGCAACCGTTCGAGGAAGGGGCGGCGGCAGAAAACGGGGGTGATGCTCCGTTTCCAGCTGCTCGCGAGCATGAAGTCCAGTTCCTCGGCTTCGTAGGGGTCGGTCACCAGCAGTTTGACGCTGTTCTCGTCCCACTCCATGGGGAGACAGCAGTGGGTGTTCAGAAAAGTCGCCGAGCAGTCGGGGAAGGGTTCGGGAGTGCCGATCTCGTCCTCTTCCACGAACTCCACGCCGCAGGCTTCGGCATAAAGTTTGAGCAGTCCGCTTTCGGCGATCTTCCCGTCCTCCACGAGCTTCCGGTCCGAAGCGGCGGGGTCGCTCCGGTCGATGCCGGGAAAGCGCTTCAGCAGCTCCTCATCCAGCCGCGCGCGGGCGGCGGCGTAGTCTATGCTTCCGGGGGTCATTCCAGCCAGAACTCCTTGTCGGCCAGAAGGCTGTGCCGGTTCTTCTCGCCGTCGGGCCGGTCGCCCAGCTGGCTGTCGTACTTGTTGAGGGCCTTGATGGCGTCGTTGTAGCGCTTGATCATGTCCTCGACGGGGCTCTTCTCGGTGACGATCTGCCCGGTGATGAGGACCAGGATCTCACTGCGTTCGGTGTTGGCGTTGGTGGAGCCCAGCAGACGGTTCAGGAGGGGGATCTTGTTGATGATGGGGATCGAATCCAGCATGTCGTTGCGCCGTTCCTGGATCAGACCGCCGATGATCATGGTCTGACCGTTGGCAATGGTCATGGTGGACTGCACCTTGCGGATCGAGAACGAAGGCGACTGGATGGCGTCGGTGCTCGAGGGCTCCACCTTGGCGGAAACTTCCTGCGAGATGTTGAGGGCGATCAGATCGGTGCTGGTGATCTGGGGCGTCACTTCGAGGATGACGCCGATGTCCCGGTAGGTGTAGTTCTGGGTCACGTTGGTGCTCGATTCGCTGTTGGTGATGCCCTGGGTCAGGGTGGGGATGTTGCTGCCCACCTGCATCCGGGCCTTGTTGTGGCTGGTCACCAGCAGCTGGGGACTGGAGATCACCTTGACCTTGCCGTTCCCGGCCAGAGCGCGGATGTAGCCGAAACGCTTCTGGGGATCCTTGGGGTCGGCGATGACGAAGGTGCCGCCCGTCTGCCGGTCGCCCGCGGTCCGGAAATCGGTGGTGGTTGTCGTGGTTCCGTCCGAAGTGGTGGTGCTGGTGATGAAGGGATTGAGCCCCGTCCCGCTGCCGGAGTACTGGTTGCCGAAGAGAGCGACCGTCTCCTTGCCCTTGGCGTAGCCCGAAAATTCGATGCCGAACTGGGTGGATTCGGTGAGTGTCACTTCGACCACCATCACCTGGAGCAGCACCTGCGCGGGGACCACGTCCAGCTTATCCAGCATGGCCTTGATGGCGGCGTAGGTCCGGGGCACGGTCCGGAAGACCAGACGGTTCAGCACCCCGTCGGAGTGGACCCGCACCTGCTGGTCGAAGATGTTGGAACTCCTGTCGCTCAGGGTGTTGGCAATGACGTTGGACCGGGACATGGCCTGATTGCGCTGGGCGTTGTTGGCGGTGTTCCGGTTGACGGTGCTGGAGTTGATGTTCTGGGTCCGGATGTTTCCGGTGTTGGTGTCCATGGAAAGGTTCACGCCGGTGGTGTTGAAGATCACCGACAGCGCATAAGCCAGCTGTTCGGCCCGGTTGTGGCGGACCTTGTAGACGAAGATCCGCTCCTGATCGTTGTTGTCGGAGTTGTCGAGGAGCGTCACCCACTCCTTGATGAGGTCGATGGCCTCCTGCGTGGCGGCCGAGGCCACCACCACGTTGAGCCGGTCGATGGCGGAAAGACTGACCGCGCCGGGCAGCTCCGTCCGGTCGGTGATCTTGAAGACGTTGAAGCCGAGGACGGGGAGGATCTCCTGCATTTCCATGACCACCTTGCTGGGCAGCACGTTGTGGCACTGGATCACCATCCGGGGCCAGGTGCGGCGGCCGTTCCGGTCGATGAGGTCGAGGAGCTGTTTGGCCTTGGCGATGCTGGGCCGCAGGTCGCAGACCAGGATGGCGTTGGGCCGGGTCAGTTCAGTGATGGCGGCGTCACGGCTCATGAAGGGACGGAGCTGATTCACGGCCTCCCGGCCCGTGGCGGTGACGAGGGGGTAATAGAGGATCTCGCTTTCGGGGGCCGTGCCGATCTTGTGGTCGGCCTCCTTGGCGAACTTGCCGGAGCCCACGATGCGCAGGATCGAATCCTCGACCTTGATGCCGGCCCCGGCCAGGTGGACCATCCGTTCGAAGGTGTTCCACAGTTCCCGGCGGGTCATGTTGGAGTTGATGTTCAAGGTCACCACGCCCCGCAGGTCGTTGTCGGCGATGAAGTTGAAGTTGAGCACATCGGCGAAGGCCGACAGCACGTCGAGGAGCGGCGCACTGTTGAAGACCAGCGAAACGGGGATCTCCTCGTCCCCGTTGAGGGCGATGAAGTCATCGTAGAAGCGGGGGGCGTTGGCGGTGGAGCCGCCGGGGACGATCTTGGCCTTGGGAATGGGCCGGACCTCCAGCTTCTTGATCTTGTCGGAACTCACCGGATGGGGATAGGGCGCCTTGGAAAGCACCTCCTCATCCTTGAGCGGGACACTCATGTCCTTGACGCTTTCGTGCTCGTCCCGGCGGAGGAACTGGAAACGGTCTTCGGTGTCGTCCCTGTCCTTGAGGTCGTCGGACTCGCAGCCGAAGGAAAAGATCAGCAGCAGAACGCCCAATCCCAACAACAGTTTCTTAAGTAGTTTTTTCATGCTCTTTCCCCGATATATGTTATTTGAATTCACTGATTCAGACGAAATCACCTTCTCGCCCCGCTGTTGCCGCCGGAAGTCTGGATGTTGCGGTTGAGGTTGTACATGGCCCGGTTCATGCCGAAGGACATCTGCTGCATCATCTGCATCATCTGCCGCTGAGTGTTGAGCTGGTTCTGCATGAAGCGCTGATAGGCGGGCTGCTGGCGGGTGACGGTGGTCCGGACCTGGTTCTTGGAGGGATCCTCGAGGACCAGCTCGGTCTTGCTGCCGCCCCGGCTCAGGACGACCTTGAAGCGCTGGACCTCGACCAGAGTATGGCCGCTGGTCAGGGTCTCGCCCACCTTGACGTACTGCTTGGTGCCGGTGGTGGCGGAGTCGGCGTCCTCCTCGCCGGACATCTGGCGGAACATATTGGTGAAGCGCATCCGGTTGTCCGTGCCGGACATCATGCCGCCCCGGCCCTCGCCGGCGCCGCTGCGGCGGCCGTTCCGGGCCGCGCCGATCTGATTCTGCTGTACGCCGGTCTGCTGGTTGTTGCCGCCCTGACGGAATCCGCCGGGACCGCCGCCCATGCCGCCGCCGAAGCCGCCGCCCATGCCGCCGCCGAAGCCGCCGCCCATGCCGGGACCGCGGCCCATGCCGCCGAAGCCGCCGGGCATCATGCCGGGCATGCCGAACATGCCGCCGCCCATCTGCATGAAGCGGTTCTGGTTGACCGCGCCCTTGACCCGGATGATGGCGCCTTCACTCTTGCCGATCTTGAAGGTACCCACCAGCGACAGCTGGACCCGGCGGTTCTGGGCGCGGGCCCCCGTGTTGGGGCTCCGGTCAGGATTGAAGATGTTGGCCGAGACGATGGTCTGCACCTGATCGGCGGGCGCGGAAGCCGTCTGCGCCGCGGGCGCGGGTTCGGTCTTTTCGGCGCTCCGGCTCCGGGAAGCGGTATTCCTCGCGGGGACCACCTGCTGCTCTTTGGAAAGGGACTTCACGTTGCTGACGAAGGCAAAACAGACGCCTCCGGCGATCAGACAGTTCAAGAGGATAAGCAGAGTTCTCATTTTCGCGGAGCTCCTTTATTGTTGTCTGCGGCGGGGGCGGGCGTCTTGCCCGGAAGAGGCGACTTGACGGGTACGGCCGTCTTGCCGGAAGCCGTCCCCCTGGCCTCGGGCACGGGGGCCTTGCCGTCGTAGCCGATGACCCGGATGACGCCGTTGAACATGACGCTGGTCGCGTTCTGGTCCTGGACGGCGGCGGCCCGGGCGGCGGCCAGGTTGGTATTGTTGGTCCGGGCGAAGCGGCGGCGGAAATCGGGCCGCAGGTCGAGCCGCCGCCAGCTGAGTTTGGGTTTGCAGCGGGAGATGGCCTCGATGAACTTGATGACCTCTTCGTAGGTGGCGTTCATGGCGATGTCAATCTCGGCGAAATAGAAATCCTCGTTGATCCGGCTGGTCCGGACCGTGCCCAGACTGTTGGGCTTGAGTTCCAGCTTGGTGGCGGTTTCGGAAATGATCTGCCGGAGCTGGGTCTCCACCATGCCGTGGCGGCTTTCCAGCCAGGCGGTGCGGATCTTTTCGTTGTATTTCTCGCGCAGCGCCAGATAGGCCCGTTCTTCCTCGAGGGCCTTTTCGAGAAGCCGCTGCTGTTTTTTCAATTCACGCTTGGAGTCCTCGAGATTGTCGGCGCTGGGCAGGCCGCCCAGAAACTCGCTGCCGAAATAGATCAGGAGCACAAGCCAGACGACGCCCAGGGCGCAGAGGGCTCCGATCAGCTGGCCCTTGGGGGTGGAAAGGAATTTTTTCAAATCGGCGCTCATCGACCGGTCCTCCGCTGGCTGCTGCCGCCGGAGCGGTTGTTCGTGTTTCTCGTGCCGGAGCTCCGGCTGCGGGAAGCGCCGCCGGATTTCCGCTTGGTTTCCAGGGCCGCATTGGCCTCGGTGTTGGGCACCAACCGGAGATTGATGGAGGTCACGTCGCTGTTCCACATCTGGCGCTGCTGCAGATTGCCGACCTTCCAGAAGGTGAGGGGTTTCAGGAGCACGGGCAGATTGATCCCGGCATTCTCGGACTGGAGCTGCAGATCCACTCCGGAGTCGCTCCAGCGCATGTTGGAAACCAGCACGTTTTCGGGCAGAAGGCGCGAAAAGGCGGCCAGCTTGCCGATGACGTCGCTTTCGCCGGGAACGATCTCCACCACCCGGGTCATGTCCCGAATGGCCTTCTGATTGCGCTTGAGCCGGGACTGGATGGAGTTGATCTTCCGGCGGCAGGACTCGATCTCGGAGGCCAGCTGCCGGGCTTCCCGGTACTCGCCGCCGTAGTTGAGGTAGAAACTCCACAGCAGGTTGAGGATGAGCAGCACGAGCAGCACCGCCCCGAGCTGGATATGGGTCCGGTAGCGCAGGGGCCGGGCCGGATCGGGCAGGACGCGCAGGGAGGGCCGTTCCTTGATGGCCGTCCCGGAGCACTCCAGCCGGGCCACGAGAAGGATATCGAGGAAACGGGCCACGGGAAAATTTTCGGGCAGGACGAACAGCCCGTTCATGATCTCCGCCCACTTTTCATCGGCTTCGGCCAAAACCTTGTCCCTTCCGGCGGCGCGTTTCCAGCAGCCTTCCGAGAAGAAGAAGCCCGGATTGATGGTCTCGAAGCGGACGGGCGGGTCGCCGGGCATCAGGCCCATGAGGGGAGAAACGAATTCGTCGGCCTTGCTGTTGGCCCGGTTGAGCATGGCGCAGATCTGATCCAGGGACGAGATGGGGAAGGCGTAGACGCACACCTTCACGTTTCCTTCCTCATCGGGAGGAAATTCCACGAACTGGAAGAGAGGATCCTCCATGGGCACCGGAACGGCGCCGGGAAGCTCCATTTCGACGGCGGCCCGCTGTTCCCGCCAGGGCATCTCCACGGAATCCCAGACGAAAAAGCTGCTTCCGGCCAGGTCGCCCGTAAGATACAGCAACGTGTCGCCGGAAGAACAGCCGATTTCCCGGAGCAGCGCCCTGAGCCGGTCGCCGGGCAGCTCGCCCGAGGCGCCGTTCTCGCCGCTGCGGAGGAGTGTCCACCGGGAGTTGCGGCGACCGAAAACCGCTCCCCGGAAGATTTCCGGGGAGCAGCTCAGGACTGCGAATTTGCTTTTTCCGAGAAAACCCATTACCGTCCCTTCTCACAAACGCGGATCAGTCGCGGGGCGCGGGCCGCCGGGGAGCGACCCGGCGCATCAGGTCGCGCAGAAGCTCATCGGCTTCCTGCTTTTTGCCAGCCTGCTGCAGTTCCCTGAATTTCTTGAATTCGTCGGGGAATTTTTCCCGAACGAGACGAATCTGTCTCGTGTTGTTGTCCCGCATCTTGGGGCCGTCGCCGCCCCGGGAACCGCCGTCACGGTCGCCGCCGGGGAAACCGCCCTGACCGCCGGGACCGCCGGGACGACGAAAACCGGGAGCGGGAAGTTTGACGCCGTTCTTTTCGGCCAGAGTGCGCATCTTTTCCATGCCCTCACGGGAGGTCTCGGGGGACTTCAGGAGTTTTTCGACCTCGGCGAATCCGGCGGGATCCTTGAAGCGCAGTTCGCGGTAGAGGCTGTTGTTGTCGGCAGGCAGTTCGACCTTGGCCTTCTTCGCCAGTTCGCGGAGTTTCGCCTCGGCTTCGAGCATCTGTTTGGCGGCAGCCTCGTATTCCTTGGGGAACTTGGCCTGGATCTCGCCCTCGCGGAGCATACGGCCGTAAAGCACGGCGGCCCAGTTGGGCCGCTGCCCGCCGCGGAAATCGCGTCCGCCGCCGGGGCCGCCGGGACCGCGGCGATAACCGCCCTGACCGCCGGGACCGCGGCGGTAGCCGCCCTGGCCGCCCTGGCCGCCGGGACCGCGGCGCCAGTTGCCCTGGCCGCCGGAGCTGCCGGAATCGTCGGTGGTGTCGGCGAAAGCCATGCCGCAGAAACCGATCAGAGCTCCGCTGAGCACTGCCGTCAAAAATCCTCTTCTCATAAAATTACTCCCTTCTCCTCTTTGTGTTTGATCTTCCGACAACGGTACGCTCCGAGCCCGGAGCATCTTGCCCCATTAACGTCCGCAAAGCGCCCTTTATTGTCGGAAGACAGGAGTTTTCCCGAAAAAAATCACTCCCACTCGATGGTGGCCGGGGGTTTCTGGGTGATGTCGTAGACCACCCGGTTGACGCCCTTGACCTCGGTGACGATGCGGTGAGAGATCTTCAGCAGGAGCTCCCAGGGCAGCTGGACGACCTCGGCGGTGACCGCGTCCACGCTGTTGATGGAGCGGATGGCGATGACGTTGTCGTAGCTCCTGCCGCCGTCCCGGATCCCGGTGGTCTTGACGGGGACGAAGATGGCGAAGGTCTGCCAGGTCTTGCCGTACCAGCCGGACTTCAGCATTTCGTCGGTGACGATGGCATCGGCTTCGCGGAGCACGGCCAAGGTCTCCCTCGCGATGGCCCCCACGTGGCGGACGCCGAGGGAGGGGCCGGGGAAGGGATGACGGTCGAGCAGCACGGAGGGCAGCCCCAGAAGCTTGCCCACCTGCCGGACTTCGTCCTTGAAGAGCCGTTCCACGGGCTCCACCAGCTTGAACTTCAAATCCGGGGGAAGTCCGCCCACGTTGTGGTGGCTCTTGATGGCGGGCTTGCCGTCGAAGGAGATGCTCTCGAGGATGTCGGGATAGATGGTCCCCTGCCCCAGGAAGGGGGCGTTGACCTTGCGGGCGGCTTCGGCGAAGACGTCGATGAACTCCTTGCCGATGATCTTGCGCTTGCGTTCGGGATCGGAGACGCCCGCCAGCTTGTCGAGGAAGCGGTCGGTGGCGTCGATGTAGACCAGATTCATGTCGAAGGTCTCGGCGAAGACCTTGCGGACCTGCTCGGGCTCACCCTTGCGGAGCAGTCCGTGGTTGACGAAGACGCAGGTGAGCTGCTTGCCGATGGCCTTGTGGATCAGGGCCGCCACCACGCTGGAGTCAACGCCGCCGGAAAGGCCCAGCACCACGGTCTGGTCGCCCACCTGGGCGCGGATGTCGGCCACGGCTTCGTCGATGAACTTTTCGAGGGACCAGTTGCCGGTGCAGCCGCACTGCTTGAAGCAGAAGTCCACCAGCGCCTGAACGGCGGTGGGGGCGCTGAGGGTGACGTTCACCATACCGGGAAACATTCCGGAGGCGGCGTTGACGGCGATCTTCGGCAGGTTCAAGGCGGCGAGGGGCGCGGCCTTGGCGGCGACGGCGGGGTCGGCCTTGTCCGCGCAGAAGATCAGGCCCACGGGCTTTTCGGCCATGAGTCTTTCGACGGGGACGGTGCAGGGCATGACCATGGTGTAGACCTTGGCGCTCCGCACGGCGCGGGCGATCTTCTGGATCTCTGCGCAGTCGCAGTTGACCAGAACGACGGTTTCGGGGGTGACTTTCATTCGAACCTCTCTTATCTTAATGACGTGTTCACTTTCAAACAAAACCTCCGGGCCGGGCCCGGAAGCTGCAAAACCTTTCCCACTGCTCGAAAAAACTCCTCAATCCAGATACTCGATCTGCCTGACCCGCAGTCTGACCCGCGGGACCTTGTCGGTCCCTTCCAGATAGGTGATCTTTTCCACCGTGGCCAGCATCCGGCACTCGCCCAGGATCTGATCGGTATAGACATTCTTTTCCGGGTCCGAGGTATCGGGAAAGGAGACATCGAATTTGCCCTGGGTGCCGGTCCCCTCCATATCCCGGATGATCTGAGCGACGATGACGATCCGGTAGACGTTGCCGGGAGAACAGCTGTTGGCGTCGAGCAGATTGACGGTCTTGCCGATAAGCTCCTCCCTCGCGGCGTCATCGGCGCCGGACTCGGTCCTGAAAGTCGACTCCAGCCCCTTGAAGAATTTGGAACGCAGCGACACGGAAGAATTGGCCGCGGGAGGCAGACCCGACGGCATGTCCGCGTCCACCAGCTTCGTTCCCGTGAGCGTACCGGATACGGTCGAAAGACTATCCGACTCGGTGAGAAAATCGGCGGCTTTCTGCCCGACCCGGATGTTCCGGAACAGCGCCTTGTACAAAGCCTCATTGTGACTCTTGAAGGTCTCCGTGTCGCTGGTCCCCACCCACCAGGTGGGCGCGGTCTGAATCAGGGTGCTCACATCGATCTTCCCGAAGGACTTGTTGTATTCGGTCATCTTGATCTGGTCCAGAATGCCCGCATCGCCGTTGACATAAGCCGTTCCCGTCTCCGATGTCCAATTGGCGAAATTCCCCGGCTTGTGGGCATCGTCGGCCAGCGTCGTACCGCCGTCAAGCCCGCCCGCCATCTTCAGATTGATGGTCTGGAAGGGGGCGGCCCGGTGAATGAATCCCAGTTCCCAGGGACTCCGCATGGGTTTGTTGCGGATCACCGCGGTGGAGATATGCTGATTGGCCCCATCCCCGAGCCAGGCCGGATCCGTCGCCGTTTCCTTGTCGCGATGATCCTCATCTATGTCGCTTCCATCTGCGTAGTTGGGGGCTCCGGGATTGGAACAGGAGTTGAGCGAGCCACCGGAAATACGTTTTTCGAGTTTGGACCACTCCCAAGTACCGCTCGCCGCAGCGAAAGAGTGCTCTTTCGCATCTCGCCAGTCATTTTCCTTGACTTGGGCGACCTTCGCGTGCAGATTCTGCCGCGGATCGACGGCCTCCATGCCGCCCAAATGGAAGATGCACTTGTCCGCTGCGGTCACCGAAGTCAATGCGCTCGCCGACGTCACTTCGGTCGCCGACGGTTCGGTGTCGGAAGGTCCCTTGCCGAAAAGGCGCTGCTTCTCGGCCGCAACGGAAACCTCATGTCCGTTCCCGCTTTCCGGCTGGTGGACTCTCACGAAGTCGATGCCTGCCTCGGTGGGGTCCGAGCCGCCCGAAGGCGGATCGCCCACAGGAGCGCTCAGAACCAGATTCCCGAGATTGAAGGTGACCTTGGTCACCGCCACCCGGATCCCCGTCAAAGTGAAATCGTAGGAATCGACACTCTTGCCGGAAAGGGCATCAACAGGCTTGTCATTGATATATTGGGTGAGGACATCGGTCAAATCGCAGGAAATATTCTGCTTGGGAAACTGCGTGTTCTTCACCCAGTAGGGACCGCTGCCTACGAAGCCGCTCGACCAATCGATGGTAAATGTCTGCGAAGTTGAGGAATCGAAAAGTTTGACTTCCTTCGTTCCGGTGCGATACTCTTCGATGGTGAACGGCACATCGACGGTGGTAAGATCCGGTTTCTTGTAGTGTGCCGTCACATTGCCCTTGATGGAAATATCGAGGGTGAGACTCAGGTACTTGAGGGCCCCGTACAGTTTCAGAGCGGAAACGGAAACCGGCATCGCGCCCCCGTAGACGTTGATGAGCTCGGCCAAAAGCTCGGAAGAAATTTCGGCCGTGAAACGCAATGCGCTCCCGGATTCGATCTTGGCATTCTCCATCATGAAACCGAAGCCGACCTCATTGATGTAAGGAGTCTTCTCATTGCCCGTGTATTTCGGGAGGTCAGCGGCGTCAGTTTTACCGACAAGGGACATCCAGGTCGACGCAAGTTTGTCGCTGGTGGGAACGGAGTCGCTGTCGCAGTAGTCGTTCAAATTGGCGGCGATCTGCTTGCGGAAATTTTCGACCAAATCGAAAGCGCCCTTTTCGGTCTGGCTCCCGATCCGCGTGAGGAAGGGGATCCCCAGGAAGAAGTCATCGTTATCTTCGATACCGTCCTTGTCGCAGTAGAACCCGTCCTCGAAGTGATCGGGGAATCTGGCCAGATTGTTCACCGCGGTCTCGGAATTCTTGAGAGGATTGGTAACGCCCCCGCCCCCGTTGATCATGTTGGCTTCGGCGACGGCGCTGGCAGGCTTTGTCGTCAGAAGCCTCGAATACCAGTTGCCCTTGGAATCATCGTTCCCCGAATAAAAAGGCGTCCCGTCGCTCAGGTTGAAGCGGGTATACCAGACCCCCGCGCCGCCGGAAAAGGCCTCGCGGGCCACCCGGCCCCTGCCCTCGGTGAAGGCATACCGGAGCCACCGCTTGCGGCTTTCAACCATTTTTTTCGCAGCCGCATCGGTCTTGCTCCAGTAGAAGGGCTGGCCACTCCCCGAAAGGAGGTTCTGAAAATTGTCGAACTCATGCTGCGGGGACCAGGGCGAAGAACCGGTCCAGTGGGCGCTGAACATGGACAAATCGGAAATGCACAGCTCATCCGCGTCGATCCCCCAGCGGTGGGTCTGCGCCTTGCGGTTCGCCGTATCGGAATCCACCCCCGCTACCCCGTCCGCGCCCGAAGTCACGGCGTAAAGGGAAAGGCTGTTGCGGGAAAAAGCCGTGTCGGTACGGGCGGGCGGCGGCAACACCTGATAGGCGTAACGGGCAATGATCGGATTGGCCGTCTGGTCCGTCTTCGTCCCGTTTGTTTCGATTCCGTTCCGATGAACATAGACCCACCTGGCCCGGCTGTCCTTTCCGTGATAGGAGAGCATGTCCGCGGGCCCCACGTTGAGCTTGGAATCGGCGCCCGCCAGCTGGTCTTTGGTTTCCCCCTGATCGTCGCCCAGAACCGCTCCGCCCCCGTCGATCCGGCTGAAAACACTCGAAGCTTCAGGCGCGAGATAGGAGGAGGCGAACTGACCGCACTGGGTGAGATTGAAAAGGACCAGCTGGGTCATGGCCCGGTCGAGGGCGCTCCTCGCCGTGAGGCGGGCGGAGGCGGTTTCCCGGCTGTTGAGGGCGATCTTCTGGCCGATGAGCGCGTTCCCCAGAAAGGCCACGCCCATGACGAGGATCAATGAAAGGATCCCCAGTGCGAAAATGAGGGCCACGCCCTGCTGTTCACGGTGACGGATCATATCTCCTCCCCTGCGATCTGCTTGTGAGTGCCGATACGGACCCGGCGGGTGAAGGTCTTCTGTTTTTCCAGCCGGAATTTCCGGGCGGCCTTGAGTTTTTCGGCATCGTCAGGAACAACCCCGACGCCGCCCTTCAGCTCCGCCCAGCGCGCGAAATCCGCATCGGTGAGCACCGAGATGGAAAGTTCCACCGAATCGGGGACGGCGTAACATTTCGAATCGCCCTCGGACATCTGATTCCCGTCCTTATCCAGAGCCCGGACCTGAAAATCGGTCACGTTCTTCAGCAGCTCGATCCGGTCGCTGTTGGTGCCCGCCGCCCGGATCTTGCCGGTCAGAAGGCCGTAGAGAGCCTGCCGGGCCTGAGTGGTCGACACCGCCGCAGTAGAGGTGTCATTCATGAATTCCGGCGAAAACCGGGAATACTGGGAATCCTCGTTCGAAAGCACCGTCAGCTGGAGCTTGTAGTAACGGTCCGCCTGAGAGCTCGGATTCAGTCCGTAGTTGAAAGCGGATCCGGGCAGCTGCACCCCGATGAAACGGATCGGATTGGTCCCCGGCAGGTCGTAGCTGGTCTTGGCGGCGAAGTAGAGCCCGCCCGGCCGGGACGAAACCTGGTCGGCGTAAAAGAGGAACTGCCGCTCGCTGCCCGCATAGGCGTTGGCGGTGGAGTAATAGGTCGCACTCAGGAGCACCGAAAGCATATCCATGGCGACCCGCGCCCCGCTGCTCACGTCGGCCTCCTTTTCGGAGTTGGTCCAAACCAGCCGCATGCCGCTGAAGATCTGCATGAAGACCACCAGCAGAACGCTGAAAACGCCCAGTGAAACCAGGAGTTCCACCAGGGTGAACCTGTTTTTCCGGATATCTTTTCTCATGGGTTGAACCGATCGTATTTTTCGTTGAAGAGCTCCAGCCGGAAATACTGAACTTCCCTGGAGTCCATGGGCTGTTCGGCAGGATAGGAAAGTCGGACCTCGAGGACCTTGCGGCAGCGCGTCAGAGCCCCCTGGTCGTCCACATCCTTCAGCAAATTCGTTACGTGTGAGGGAAGCTCCTCCGCGGAATTCCTGGGATTCGAAAGGGCAACAGAGGAAGCCGCGGAAGTGACGTTGCGGACCTCGGCGATGACCGAAAATTCGGGCTCCCACGCCTTGGGCTGGCCTTTCTTGCTCCCGGAGTCATACAATTCGGTGACCTTCAACTGACGGTAGAGGAGCGTATTGTCGTTGACGATGACGGTCTTGCCGGCCGCATCCCCGGTCGTGGTGAACGAGGAGAGCTGAACGCCCGCCGCCGCGAAATCGGTGGCCGAGGGCCAGGTGCCCCACCCTGCGGCGGTGGCCTCTTCGACGGCCTTGCGCCGGACCTCGGAGAGAATCGCCTCGGCCGCGTCGGGCAGAACGCCGCTCCGCCCGGCATCGTTGTTGACCCGGAGCCCGGAGGTGAAAAGCACCATGGCGCTGGAAAGGCCGACGGAAATGATGCCGATGGCCAGCAGAATTTCGATAAGGTTGAAGTAAAAGCGCTTCTTCATCTGTAATACTCCACCCGGCCCGTGACGTGATTGATCGTCAGGACCCGGAAGTTGTGAGCCCCGGCGTCGCCGCCGCCCGGAAAGATCAGCTTGCCGCCGTTGATCATGGCCTCGGCGACCACCAGGCGGATGTCATTCTGGTTACGCATGTTGCCGTTGGGGGAATAGACCACGGCGCAGGATTCCCTCGCCTCCCCTCCCTGGTAGGAATCGATCTTCAGCAGAGGCGCGCTCCCCTTGGCAAGAAGCGTCTCCTCCCCGGCGTTGGTCCCGTTGCCGACCTTCTGCGCGGAACCTTCGACGGCCACGCCGTCATCGCCGTCGCCGTTGTCCGTCACCCGGATGAGAAAGGCCCCGCGTTCCGGCCGGGTCCACTCCTCGTTGGGCACCCAGCGCTTGAATTTGGCGCTCCCGGCGGAGGTATCGACGTTGTCCACGTAGCACATGCGGGAACCGCCCAGACGGGCGGCCTGTTCCTTGGAATCGGTCCAGACGGTGGCGGCGCCGTTGGGGAGGACGAGGGCCGTGGGACGGCGGGAGACGGCGGCCTGGGACTGGGTCTGTTCGAGCCGGAGCTTCAAATTGGAAGTCAGACGATCCACGGCGCTCCCCGTGACCATGCGGCTGAAGGCGGGGAGCACGATCCCGAACAGCAGCGAGGCCAGGCAAATGACCACCAGCAACTCCACCAGCGTGAAGTCATTGCACCTTCTTTTCACCTGAGCCTCCTTCTTTGCGGCAACCGTTCAGCGTCTCCGGAGCATCTCCGCCCGCAGGGCGGCGCCGGAGCGAAAGAGCGTGTTTATACACCTCTTCAACACATACTATATAGCGGAAAAAAGAATTTTTCAAGTCACATTCCTGTTTTTTTTGCGAACTTCACGGAAAAATTCCCTGAACTGGGCCAGCGTCTCCTCGGCCAGAACGCCGGAAACCACCTCGGGATGCCAGAGATTCCCGGCGTTCGCGCACAGATCGACGCTCCCGCCGCAGCCGCCCCCCGCCGGATCGGAAAAACCGAAAACGATCCGCTTCGCGCGGGCGTTGATCAGCATCCCCGTGCACATGAAGCAGGGCTCCTTGGTGACGAAGATGTCGTACCCCTCGAGCCGCCAGTCCCCCGTTGCCCGGCACAAGGCGCGCATGAGTTCGAATTCGGCGTGACCGTCCACGGCCCCCCTCGACTCCACGCAGTTCCGCCCGCGGGCGACGATGACGCCCTCCTTCACGGCCACCGCGCCCACGGGGACTTCGCCCGCGGCGGCGGCCTGAGCGGCCTCCTCCATGGCGGCGGCCATGAAAATCTCATCGTTCATTTTTCGATGATGTCCACCCGGACCACGAAGTTCCGGTAGGTGAAGAAGGTCAGCCTTATGTAGTGATCCAGGTACTGATAGTTGAAGGAGATCCGGCGGTCCACCGCCTCGGGCAGGTCGATGATGGCGTCCTGCGGGGCGAGAAACTCGTTGATGGTCTTGGTCTCGCGGGTGAAGGAAAAATCCACCTTCTTCATCAGCGCCTTCATGGCCTCGTACTTTTCCCGGCTGTTGGAGCGGATGTCCGGGTCCTTCAGGATCCGGATGAGACGGGCATTGAGCTTGGGCGCTTCGATGTCTTCGGAAGGCAGACGCTCGGTCGCGCACCCGGCGAGGAGAAAAACGAGGAATGCAAGCAGAGGAAGGGATCTTTTCATGTTCGGTCTTCTCCTTTTTTTCGGGCCGCCCCGGAGGACGGGACGGAAACAAAAAAAATGGAGCGGGTGACCGGAGTCGAACCGGCGTGACCAGCTTGGGAAGCTGGGGCATGACCGTTTTGCTACACCCGCATCCGCCATAATCTTAATATAGCACGGCTCTCGAAGAAAGTCAAGAGCGTTTTTCGAAAAACTTTTCAGCTCCGATGCATCACCTGACGTGCAGGTCGATGATCCGCCCCTCGAAGATCTGCACCGCGTCCGCCACCCGCGGGTCTTCCTCCAGCACTTTGCGGAGCGCTTCGGGGTTGTGGGCGACGACGCTGTGCCGGGCCTTGCGGTCGGGAGCCTGATGAACATCGCGCTCGTCGGCCTCCAGAGACGTGGCCACGGCCCCCTGAGCCGCAGGATCGGCCCCCTGAGCGTCGGCGGATTCGCCGCCCTCGCCCTCATCGTCGCTTCCCGAGTCCGCCGGAGCGGAAACCTCGGGCGCAGGCGCAGATTCAGGCGCAGGGGCCGGAGCTGGTTCGGGCGCGGGCTTCGGGGCCGCTGGGGCAGGAGCCGGTTCAGGGGCCGGTTTGGGCGCGGGCACCGGAGCAACAGGAGCCGGAGCCGGTTCAGCCACGGGTTTCGGGGCCGCTGGCGCTGGAGCCGGTTCAGGGGCCGGGTTGGGCGCGGGCACCGGAGCAACAGGAGCCGGAGCCGGTTCAGCCACGGGTTTCGGGGCCGCTGGCGCTGGAGCCGGTTCAGGCGCAGGAGCCGGTTCAGGGGCCGGTTTGGGCGCGGGCACCGGAGCAACAGGAGCCGGGGCCGGGGCCGCCGGGGCGGCCTGAACGTTCCGGTCGGTCGGAATGGGCAGGGGCCGCTCCACGGGGGGGAGCCGGTCGAGGAATTTCAATTCGCCCGCCGTCCGCAACTGGTTCAGCCGCCGCAGGATATCGTCGATGCGCACCGTGTGGGCTTCGCGCATGGCCTTCAAAATCAGTGTTTCCAGCACCACCTGGCGGTCCACCGCGTCCCGGAGATAGCGGCCCGCGGGGGCCAGATGCTCCAGAAGGATCCGCACCACGTCGCTGTTGGGGGCGAGGGTCCCCAGCTGCCGGTAGGCGGCGATGGATTCGGGGGTCTCGTCCAGCACCTGTTCGGGATGGGGGAGAAGAGCGCACAGCTCCACCGCCCGGACCGCGCCGAGAAGCTCCTCGAAAAGGGTCTCCAGATTCTTGCCGCGGGCGGCCAGCTTCGACACGGTGACGATGACGCCCGCCGGGTCGTTCCGGAGCATGGCCCCCACCAAAGCGTCCAGATCGCTCCGCTCGGTAAGTCCGAAGAGGGAAAGGACCTGCGCCCCCGTGATGGTGCTGCCCTCGCCCCTGAGGAAGAAGGCGATCATCTGGTCCAGCAGGGACTGGGCATCCCGCATGCCCCCTTCGGCGGCGCGGGCGATGGCGTCGATCGCCTCGGGCTCCACCGCCACCTTTTCGGTCCGGGCGATGAGGGAAAGCCGCTCCGCGATGAGCTTGGTGGGGATGGGCTGCAGGTCGAAACGCTGACAGCGGGAAATGATGGTGGGCAGGACCTGGTGGACTTCGGTGGTGGCGAAGATGAATTTCACGTGTTCGGGGGGCTCCTCCACCGTCTTGAGCAGCACGTTCCACGCCACTTTCGAAAGCATGTGGACTTCGTCGATGATGTAGACCTTGTAACGGCCCCCCACGGGGCTGGGCAGCACATCTTCGGCCAGTTCCCGCATGGATTCCGCGCTGTTCCGGCTGGCGGCGTCGATCTCGATCACGTCGAGGGAGCGCTCCTCGGCCATAGCCCGGCAGTTCTCGCATTCGCAGCAGGGCTCGCCCTCCTTCGGGTTCAGACAGTTCAGCGCCTTGGCGAAGATCCGGGCGAGAGTGGTCTTGCCGATGCCCCGGGGCCCCACGAAAAGATAGGCGTGTCCGGTCCGGTTCTCGATGATGGCGTTCTTGAGCGTACGCACCACGTGCTGCTGGCCCACCACGTCGGAAAACCGCTGGGGCCGCCACTTTCTGGCGATGACCTGATAGGCGCTCACTTGGACCCCGCTTCGATGCATGCCCGCTGGAGCGCGAAGATCTCACGCAGCCCGGACTCGGCCAGATCCAGCAGTTCGTTCATCCTGGAACGGGAAAAACTTCCGTGCTCGGCGGTGCCCTGGATCTCGATGAACTCCCCGGATTCCGCCATGACCACGTTCATATCGACTTCGGCGCGGGAGTCCTCTTCGTAGCAGAGGTCCAGCATGGGGACGCCATCCACGATGCCCACGCTCACCGCCGCCACCAGCCGGCGGAAGGGATTTTCCGCGGGGTAGAGCCTGGAACAGGCCAGCGCCAGCGCCGCCGCCGCGCCGGAAATGCCTCCGCAGCGGGTGCCCCCGTCGGCGTCGATGACGTCGCAGTCGACGTACAAGGTGTTGGGGCCCAGCTTTTCCAGGTCGGCGCACATGCGGAGCGACCGGCCGATGAGGCGCTGGATCTCCACGGTCCGGCCCCCCTGCTTGCCGGAGGAAGCCTCACGCTTCATCCGCTCCCCGGTGGAGGCCGGAAGCATGCCGTATTCGCAGGTGATCCACCCGCCCGTCTTCCCCTGGGCGTTCATCCACGGGGGGACCCGGTTTTCGCAGCTCACGGCGCAGACCACGCGGGTGCCGCCGCAGCAGATCAGGGCAGAGCCTGCCGGATGGGAAAGAAAACCGGGAGTCATGCTCCATTTCCGCAGTTCATCGGGTCTGCGTCCGTCCTTGCGTTCCATCGTTCCGTCTCCCGAAAAGTTAGTCCGACTCATAAAAAGAGCCGGGACAGATTACCCGAGGCCTGTCAAAAATCGCGTAGGGCTGCTTGGTTCCCCACCTGACCCGGTTGGCGCTTTTGACAACACACGGGGTCCGTCCCGGCATCAAAAAGTGACAATGGCACAATATACACTCATCTTCTGAAAAATTCAAGAAGCAAACCCAACTCTTTTCGCAAATTTTTCCGTTCCACCACCCGGTCGATGAGTCCCTTTTCCCAGAGGAACTCCGCTTTCTGGAAATTTTCGGGCAGCTTGGCCTTGGTGGTTTCGGCGATGACCCGCTGGCCGGCGAAGCCGATCATGGCTCCCGGCTCGGCCAGGATCACGTCGGCGATGGTGGCGAAACTGGCGCTGACGCCCCCGTAGGTGGGATTGGTCAGAACGGCAATGTAGGGCAGCCCCTTCTCGCTCAGACGCTCGAAAGCGCCGCAGGTCTTGGCCATCTGCATCAGACTCACCACACCTTCCTGCATCCGGGCGCCGCCCGAAGCGGTGATCATGATGACGGGGAGCTCCTCCTCAATGGCATGTTCCGTCAGCCGGACGATCTTTTCGCCCACCACCGACCCCATGGAGGCCCCCATGAAGCGGAAGTCCATGACGCCGATGCAGCAGGGCAGCCCCTTGATGATGCATTTGCCGCAGATGATGGCCTCGTTCATGCCGGTCTTGGCGATGCTGTCGGCGAGGCGCTTCGGATAGGGCTTGGTGTCGGAGAAGTGCAGGATGTCCACCGAGGTCATCCCGGCGTCGTACTCCTCGAAACCGCCGGGGGAGCACAGCTGCTTGATCCGGTCCTGAGCGGTGACGCTCAGGTGGCAGCCGCAGTTCCAGCAGACGTTGAGATTGTCCTCGAGCCGCTCGGTATAGAGAGTCTGTCCGCAGTTGCGGCACTTCACCCACGAACCGTCGGGGATCACCATCTTGCGATCCTTGGGCGGGACCACCCGCAGAGTCGAATATTTGCCGCTGCTGAAAAGAGCCATAATTACCTCTTCTTCTGTTTCGATTCCCTGCCGCTCCCCGTCCTCAGGAAACCGGACACGGGAGGGGCGCATACATTATAATATAGCACCGGGAATTCCTTTTTTCAAGAAATATCGTGTCCGGCCAATTCTCCGAGGAGCGCGCCGTGGATTCCGGGAGCGGCGCAGACCAGACCGTTGCCGGTCAGATTTTCCCCGCCGTCCGCGTCGGTAACGAGCGCACCCGCCTCGCGGGCGATGACCACCCCGGCGGCGATGTCGTGGCTCTTGAGCCGGAACTCCCAGTAGCCGTCGTACTTCCCCGCCGCCACCTGGCAGAGGTCGAAGGCCGCGGAGCCGTCCCGGCGGATCCCCTGCAGCTTGGGGACGATGCGGCAGAAGAACTCCAGATTGGTTTTCGGCCGTTTGTCCCGGACGCAGGCGAACCCCGTGGCGAGAAGGGCATTTTCCAGAGCGGCACAGCCCGAAGCGCGCAGGGGGACTTCGTTGCAGAAGGCCCCGCGGCCCGTTTCGGCGTAATAGAGTTCGCCGAGTTTCGGAACGCAGACGGCCCCTGCGTAGAATTTTCCCCGGTGCAGCAGCCCGATGGAAACGCACCACACGAGGGAATCGTGGACGTAAGAGGTGGTGCCGTCGATGGGGTCCACGCACCAGCACCATTCCGCGTCGGCGGCGCTGGCCCCGAACTCCTCGCCGATGAAGCCGTATCCGGGACACTTTCTTTCGAGGGTGCTCCGGATGAAGCGTTCCGTTTCCCGGTCCGCGTCGGTGACCAGATCGGCCGCGGTGGTCTTGATGTGGATTGCGGCGGCGGGCAGGTTTTTGCGCCGCTCGAAGGCAAGGCGGCCCGCCTCGCGGGCGGTTTCCGTCATTATTTTCATGATCCCGGTCATAGATTCCTCCTGATTATCGCCCTATAAGATAACCCGTTCCGGGGGATTTGTCAAGAAGATTTGCGATTTTCTTCCCCTTCCCCTGCTTGAAAAAGCGCTCCGCGGGGGCTATATTATCCCGCAAAACCGAATATGACCCATTTCAAGGAGAAAGTCGAATGAGCGCATCTTCACAAGCCCGAGCCAGGGATTTCATCCTCAACGAGACCCAGTTCCATCTGGGCTTTCTGCCCACGGAGCAATCCAACCCCGTCACCCGTGAGCTGGACAAAAAATTCGCTTCCTCGCGGGTGGAAGGCGTAGCCAATCTGCAGCAGGTGGACCGGAACGTGCTGGAAATGGCGCAAAAGGTCCTGAAAAGTCCCCAGTTCGCGAAACTTGCGGAAGAGGGGCTCGCCACGCTGAAGCGGAAAGGGAAGATCGTCTTTTCGGGCTGCGGCGCCACGGGAAGGCTGAGCATCCTGCTCGAAGGGATGTGGCGCGAGGCCGCCGCCGCGTATGAACCTCTCGCACCTTTCGCCGACCAGGTCTTCAGCATCATGACGGGGGGCGATTTCGCCCTGGTCCGCTCGGTGGAGTTCTTCGAAGACTATCTGGAATTCGGCCGGGAACAGCTCCGGATGCTGGGCATCGGGAAAAACGACATGATCGTCGCCATCACCGAAGGGGGCGAGACCTCCTCGGTGCTGGGGACGTTGGAAGAGGCGGTGGACCGGGGCGCGAAGGGTTTTCTGCTCTTCAACAACCCGGCGGAACTGCTGGCTGAGCACATCGAACGCTCCGCACGGGCCATCCGGGACGAACGGGTGACGGTCCTCGATCTTTCCTGCGGCCCCATGGGCCTTGCGGGCTCCACCCGGATGCAGGCCACCAGCTCCGAACAGCTCATCGCCGGGGCCGCGCTGGAACACATCGCGGCGGCGCTCATGGGAACGCCCGTTCCCGATACGGCGGCGGAATTCGGAAGACTTCTGGATGAACTGGAAGCCCCCGCCTCCCGTCAGGCCATGGCCGACTACATCGACTTCGAAGCGGGCGTCTACCGGAAACACGGCCGGATCACCTACTTCGCCGACGACTGCCTGCTGGACATCTTCACCGACACCACGGAACGCTCCCCCACCTTCATGCTGCCCCCCTTCCGGCCCGCGGACGACACGACTTCGCCCGTGCCCTGGGCCTTCGTCAAAAATCCCCTCTTCACCACGAAGGAGGTCTGGGAACGGAACATGCGCCGCCCCCTGCGCTGTCTGGAGTGGACCAGAGAGGACTACGAACGGCTGGGCGCTTCGGAGCGGATCCAAAACGCACCGCCCCATATCGGCGCGGCCGATCTGCTGAAGATCGCCGTGGGCAATGAGCCTTCCCCCGAGCGGTACGCCACGGGAAACGACGCGGCCGTTCTGGTGGAAACGGGAGTCGCGGCCAACCGCAAGGAGCTGGAAGCAGGCTTCGCCGCAAGGGCGGCTCACTTCAGCACGGCCAAACGGCTCTTCATCGGCTGCGGCAAGGGGGATTTCACCGTGGCGTGCACCATCCCCGATTCGCCCCTGCGCCTGATCCGCCACATGGCGGTGAAGCTGGTCCTCAACAACATTTCCACCGGGACCATGGTGGTCCTGGGCCGGGTCACGGGCAACTGGATGAGCTGGGTGGACTGCACCAACAAGAAACTCATGGACCGGGGGGCCCGGCTGGTGGCGGAGATCGGCGGACTCAGTTACGAGGAAAGCTGCGAAAGACTTTTCGAAGCCCTCGAGATCATCGCCGCCACCACCCCGCCCGGTGCGGAAAAGCAGTCCGCAGTCCAATACGTCCTCGCCCGCCTCGGCGGCAAACGCTGAAAAGTGCGAAAGAGCGGAACTCCGGACGAAGCCGGGTCAGAGTTTGGAAAGTTCCGCTTCGAAGAGCCTCCCCCGCAGTCTCGCGGCGGCCGCCTGCTCCCGGTCGCCGGGATTTCCTCCGGGCCGCATGAGGCAGCGGTTCAGCATGGCCCGCCGGAGCCGTTCCGCCTGACGCACCGCGCCCGCGGAAGGAGCCCGGTAGAGATCGGCGGCCACGCCGAACGCGGCGGCATTGCCGCTGCGGTCCAGCAGTCGCTCGGCGTCGGGATGAACAGGAAAGAGCCCCTCCCCCGCGGGAGGCAGGGGCACGGAGCTCCAGCGCTTGACCTTCTCCACTGGCCAGTCGGTCATCATGGCGAGCTCCGCCGCCGCGCCGTCCTGCCCGGAGCGGCGGAGCCGGGCCACCCGGAGCGCCACCGCCAGATCCAGCTGGTCCGCCGCCAGTTTTTCCGCCGTGGCGGCGGGGGTCGGCGACAGGACCACGAGCGCGTAGGTCAGGGCCTTTTCCAGCTCCTGAAGAGCCGGGTCGTCCCCGGCGTTCCAGCGCTCTTCCTGATAGCCCCCCGCCAACGCGGTGACGGCGGCAGCAAGGGCGGGCTCGTATCGCTCGGAAGCGACCGTGTTCAAGGTTTCCGTGACCTGAAATTTCAGCATCCGTTCCCGGACCCGGCGCTGAAGCTGCTCCAAAGTGAGCTCCCCGCCCCTTTCCCCGCTCAGGCAGCCGGTCAGCAGACAGAGCAGAGGCAATAAGAAGAGCTTAGTGGAAAGAGTGTGCCTCATCGGGGAAAACTCCGCTGCGCACCTCGGAGGCGTAGGCGCTCAGCGCCTCGCGCATGATCCGGCCGACTTCGGCGTAACGTCTCGCATGTTTGGGCGTGGCTTCGAAAATGCCCAGCAGATCGTTCATCACCTGCACCTGCCCGGAACAGCCCGCGCCGGAACCGATGCCGATGGTGGGGATCCGCAGGGCCTCCGTGATCCGGGCCCCCAGCTCCGCCGGGATGCATTCGAGGACCAGCGAAAAGGCCCCCGCCTGCTCCAGGTCCCTCGCTCCGGCGAGGAGCTGTTCCGCCGCTTCGGGCGTACGCCCCTGAATGTGGTAGCCTCCCATGGCCTGAACATGCTGGGGCAGCAGTCCCGTATGGGCCATGACGGGGATCCCGGAGCCCACCAGCGCCGCCACGAGGGCGGCCTGTTCGGCCCCGCCTTCCAGCTTGACGGCGTCGCATCCGGTCTCCTTCAAGGCCCGTCCGGCATTGCGGAGCGCCTTTTCCCGGCTTTCCTGATAGCTCATGAAGGGCATGTCGAAAATGACGAAGGCGTCGGGAGCGCCCCGGCGCACGGCGGCGGCGTGACTGAGCATCTGTTCCATGGTCACGGGCAGGGTGTTGGGATATCCCAAAACCGTGGGGCCGAGGGAATCCCCCACCAGCAGGATGTCGATCCCCGCATCGGCGGCGGCGGCGGCGGTGGGCGCATCGTAAACGGTGACCATGACGATTTTTTCGCCTTCGCGCTTGCGTTTGGCGAAGGCGGACAGAGTGGTTTTCTTCATATCGCAATGCCTCCTGTTATTTCCCCGCAGAGCTTTTTTTGAAGATCTGCAGTTCCTCGTTTTCCGAATAGTCGGAATCGGGGAAGAAGTGTTCGACCAGTGTTTCGAGTTTTTCCGGGGTCCCGATGACCAGCAGCCCGTCCCCGTTTTCGATGCGGGTGCTGCCGCCGGGCGGGATGAATCCCCCGTTGCGGCGGATCAGCGTCACCAGAACACCCGGAGGAAGTTTCGCCTCGGCCAGAGTGACCCCGGCCAGAACGCAGGCCGGCGTGACGTCGAATTCGTGGAGCCGGTAATTCATCCCGGACACGGTCTCCAGTTCGAGGGGAGCCCGCGACCGGGCGACAAAGGGCCGGGTCAAGCCCAGTTTCCGGGCCAGCGGCATGATGGTCCGCCCCTGGACCAGGATGGAACCGATGACCATGAAGAAGATCATGTTGAACATGTATGGGGAGTGGATCACCCCCGCCGCCAGGGGGAACGTGGCCAGCACGATGGGCGCCGCGCCCCGGAGCCCCGCCCACGAGATCAGCAAACGCTCACGGATCGAAAAACGGCTCCCCGTGAGGCAGAGGAGCACCGCCGCCGGACGGGCCAGAAACATGAGGGTCGCGGACATCAGGATGCCGGGAACGAGGACCTGGGGCGTCAGCAGATCCCGAGGACGGATCAGCGCCCCCAGCGAGGTGAAGAGAAGGACCTGCATCAGCCAGGCGACGCCTTCGTTGAAGCGTTCCAGCCCGCTCCGGTAGTTGTACCGGTTGTTGCCCATGACCACGCCGCACACGTAGACCGCCAGAAAGCCGTTGGCCTGGATATGTTCGGCGGCGCCGGCGCAGATGAGCACCAGAGCCACGCCGAGCACGTAGTAGAGCCCCTCATAGCCGTAGCGGCGGTTGAAGAACCAGACGCCGATCCAGCCGACGAGGAGCCCCGCCCCGGTCCCGACGGCGATCTTGTAGGCCACGAACGGCACCTGCAGCAGCGAAAAGGACTCCTTGCCGGTGACGACCTGGATCATGATGATGGTCAGAAGTGCGGCCATGGGGTCGTTGCTGCCGGATTCGAGTTCCAGCAGGGGCTGGAGCCCGCCGGAAAGGTTGACGCCGTTGCCCCGGAGTATGGCGAAGGTGGCGGCGGCGTCGGTGGAGGAAATGAGGGAAGCCAGCAGCAGCCACCAGGCAAAGTCGAGGGAAAAACTTTCGCCGCGGGCGAAGAGCAGATAGATCACATATCCCCCCGCTCCCAGAAAGAGGGCGGTGAGCAGTACGCCCGCAGTGGCCAGCAGCAGCCCGCGGCCGAGCACCGGCTTGATGGCCTTGTATTTCGTCCCCAGCCCGCCGGAAAACAGGATGAAGTACATCGCCACCGTGCCGAGGGTGTTGATGACGGTGCCGTGCATCTGCGCCTTCAGACTGAAGTGAGTGGACCCGTAAACGCCCACCGCCATGCCCGCGGCCAGAAACATCAGCAGGACGGGTATATTGACGCGGCTGGCGAGCTTGTTTGAACAGACGCCCGCCAGCAGCAGAATGCCGACAAAAGCCAGATATGAACTGATTTCTTCCACGCCAGTACACCTTTTCCGCAGGGGAAGGACCGCCTTCTCCGCATATCTCTATAATATACCTCTTTTCCGCGCCGATTTCCACCTTGGCGGAGAAAAAACTTGCATTTTCGGTCTTCGCGTGGTAAATTATGGACATGAACAGTTGGATTTGGATCTACACAGCCGTATTTGCCGGCGGAGCGGCCCTGTCGCTTCTCCTGACGCCGCTCTTCGGGGCTCTCGCCCGCAGGACCGGCTTCCTCGACGTGCCCGCGGCCAACCACAAGAAACACGCCGGAGCCACTCCCCTGCTGGGCGGATGCGCCATGTTCTCCTCGTGGTTCATCGGCATTTTCGCAGGCGTCCTGCTGGCCGGGAGCGGCCTTTTCGACGGCCTTTCCGCCCTGTCGGCGGTCATGCCGGGGATGATGAGCGCGCTCCCCAGACTGGGCGTCATCGCCGGGGGAGCACTGCTGGCCGTGCTCCTCGGGCTGTGGGACGACAAGTGTCCCATGTCCGCTTCGGCGAAATTCGGCGGCCAGTTCGCCATCGCCCTGCTGGTGACCTGCTACGGCGGGGTCCGGCTCAACGTCTTCATCGGCGACCCCCTCATCGCCGGAGCTGTCACCGTCTTCTGGATCATGCTGATGATGAACTCCATCAACTTCTTCGACAACATGGACGGCCTTGCCGCCGGAGTCATCGCCATCGCCCTGGGCATCTTCGCCGTCATCGCCGGACTGAACGGGCAGTTCTTCATTGCCGCCAACTCCGCTTTGAGCTGCGGGGTCTGCTGCGGCTTCTGGTTCTACAACACCGCTCCGGCCCGGATCTTCATGGGGGATTCGGGGAGCCACTTCCTCGGCTTTCTGGCCGCGGTCACGGCGGCGGAGATCAGCTTCTTCGACATCAGCTACTCCCTTTCCCGCTTCCCGGTGCTGATCCCGGTACTGGTGCTGGCGCTGCCCCTTTTCGACACGGTCATGGTGGTGGTGATCCGGACCTTGAACCGGAAACCCTTCTGGATCGGGGACCACAACCACATCTCGCACCGGTTCGTCCGCATGGGGCTGACCCGGCCGCAGGCGGTGCTGCTGGTCCATCTGCTCTCCCTTTCCATCGGACTTGCGGCGCTGCCCATCTTCTGGGGAGACTTCCGCACCGCGGCAGTTCTGGTGTTTCAGTCCCTGATCCAGCTGACGGTGGTGACGCTGCTCCAGTTCACTCTCGCCAAAAAGGATCCGGTCTGAGACGCTCTTGCCGGAAGTGGACTTGAAAATTCATCCGCTCCGGTGTATATTATGGGATAAGACTGTTTTTTCACGTGTCGTAAAAAACATTTCCAAACCCTCAAAAGGAGAATCAAATGGGTAAAAAAATGGAGACCATCGACGGCAATCATGCCGCCAGTTACGTCGCTTACGCGTTCAGCGAAGTCGCCGCCCTCTACCCCATCACCCCGTCCTCGCCTATGGGTGAGTACGCCGATGCCTGGGCCAGCAAGGGAGTGAAGAACATGTTCGGGGAACCCCTCCGGATCGTGGAAATGCAGTCCGAAGCCGGCGCCGCCGGCGCGGCCCACGGCTCCCTGAGTGCGGGCGCTCTGACCGTCACCTACACGGCCAGCCAGGGCCTGCTGCTGATGATCCCCAACATGTACAAGATCGCCGGCGAGATGCTCCCGACCGTGTTCCATGTTTCCGCCCGTGCTCTGGCGGCCCAGTCCCTGTCGATCTTCGGCGACCACTCCGACGTGATGGCCTGCCGGGCCACCGGTTTCGCCATGACTTCCGCGGCCTCCATTCAGGAAACCCATGACATGGCTCTCGTGGCCCATCTGGCCACCCTCGAGAGCGAAGTGCCCTTCCTAGCCTTCTTCGACGGGTTCCGCACCTCCCACGAATACCAGAAGGTGGAACTTCTCGACTACGCCGACATGAAGTCCCTGGTCGATATGAAGTATATCGAAAGATTCCGTCAGCGCGCTCTGCGTCCCGAAGCTCCCTACGCCAAGATGGCCGCCCAGAACCCCGACGTCTACTTCCAGGGCCGCGAGACCACCAACAAGATCTACGCCGCCCTGCCCGGCGTCGTCCAGAAGTACATGGACAAGGTGGCCGCCCTCACCGGCCGTCAGCTCCATCTTTTCGACTACGTCGGCGCTCCCGATGCCGACAAGGTCATCGTGGCCATGGGCTCCGCCTGCGAGACCATCGAAGAGGCCATCGGCTACCTCAACGCCAAGGGCGCCAAGCTGGGTCTGGTCAAGGTCCGGCTCTATCGTCCCTTCGACATTTCCGCCCTCTCCAAGGCGATCCCGGCTTCCGTCAAGAAGGTCGCCGTGCTGGACCGCTGCAAGGAGCCCGGCTGCTACGGCGAACCCCTCTATCTGGACGTCAAGGCCGCTCTCGCCGACCGGGACATCACCGTCGTCGGCGGCCGCTACGGTCTGGCCAGCAAGGAGTTCACGCCCTCCATGGTCCTCGCCATCTACAAGCATCTGGACGGCAAGTGCTTCCACAACTTCACCGTCGGTATCGACGATGACGTCACCCACCTGTCCCTGCCCATCGACGAGACCATCGTCACCGAACCCGCCGGCACCACCAGCTGCATGTTCTGGGGTCTCGGGTCCGACGGCACCGTGGGTTCCAACAAGAACTCCGTGGCCATCATCGGCGACAACACCGACAAGTACGTGCAGGCCTATTTCGCCTACGACTCCAAGAAGTCCGGCGGCATCACCATCAGCCACCTGCGTTTCGGCGACAAGCCCATCACCAGCGAATACCTGATCACCGCTCCCGATTTCGTGGCCTGCCACAACCCGGCCTACATCGGCATGTACGACATGATCTCCACCATCCGCGAAGGCGGCACCTTCCTGCTCAACACCTCGGCTCCCGCCGACAAGGCCTTCGCCACTCTGACGAAGGAGATGCAGGAAACCATCATCGCCAAGAAGGTCAACTTCTACGTGGTGGACGCCCTCAAGGTCGCCCTCGAAGTGGGCAGCCCCAAGTACATTTCCACCATCATGCAGACCTGCTTCTTCAAGCTGGCGGGCATCATCCCCGAAGAGAAGGCCATCGGCTACATCAAGAAGGGGATCGAAAAGAAGTTCGCCAAGAAGGGCCAGGAAGTGGTCGATCAGAACAAGCTCTGCGTCGACAAGGCTCTGGACGGCCTGACCAAGGTCGCCGTTCCCGCCGCCCCCGGCGAGTGCTACGTGCCCGCCGAGAAGTTCACCCCCGCCATGGGTGAATTCGCCGTGAAGCTGATGAAGCCCGTGCTGGAGCAGAAGGGCGACACCGTGCCCGTTTCCGCCATGAGCTACGACGGCTCCATGCCCACCGGCACCGCCTGCTTCGAAAAGCGCGGCGTGGCCCCCAAGGTCCCCCGCTGGGATGCCGCCAAGTGCATCCAGTGCAACCAGTGCGTCATGTCCTGTCCCCATGCCGCGATCCGCGCCAAGCTGATTGCTCCCGCCGATCTGGAAAAGGCTCCCGCGAGCTTCACCGCCGTGGACGCCAAGCCCCCCGTCAAGAAGGAACTGGGGCTCAAGTACCGGATCCAGGTCTTCGTGGACGACTGCCTCGGCTGCGGCGTCTGCGTCGAAACCTGTATCGCCAAGGAAAAGGCCCTGACCCTGGTCTCCGCCGCCGGCGAACGCAAGGAAGGTCAGCAGGCCAACGTGGAATTCTTCACCGCTCTGCCCGACAACGAGATGGGCGGCACCACCGAAGCCAACGTCAAGGGTCTCGGCTTCAAGCTGCCCTATTTCGAATTCAACGGCGCCTGCGCCGGCTGCGGCGAAGCTCCCTACGTCAAGATGGTCAGCCAGCTCTTCGGCAACCGGATGATCGTGGCCAACGCCACGGGCTGCTCCTCCATCTACTCCGGCAGCTTCCCGAGCCTGCCCTACTGCAAGGACAAGGAAGGCCGCGGTCCCGCGTGGGCCAACTCCCTCTTCGAGGACAACGCCGAGTACGGCTTCGGCATGCGCGTCGCCGTGGACACCAACCGCATCCAGCTGAAGGATCTGGTCAACCGGGCTCTGGAACTGGGTGTGCCCTGTGCCGAACTCAAGGCGGCCTTCGAGTACGCTCTGGCCAACTGGGACGCCACTGACGCCGCCGCCATCGCCAACCAGAAGAAGATCGGCGAGATGCTGGCCAAGCGCTCCGAGTGCAAGTGCGAAGGCGAGATCCGCGAGGTCGTCGCCAAGATCGCCGAACTCAAGGATTACTTCGTCGACAAGTCCGTGTGGATCATCGGCGGCGACGGCTGGGCCTACGACATCGGCTTCGGCGGTCTGGACCACGTGGTCGCTCAGGACCGGAACGTGAACATCCTCGTCCTCGACACCGAGATCTACTCCAACACCGGCGGGCAGGCTTCCAAGTCCACCCCCATCGGCGCGGTGGCCCTCTTCGCGGCCTCCGGCATGCGCATGACCAAGAAGAACCTGGGCTTCATGTGCATGAGCTACGGCAACGTCTACGTGGCCTCCATCTCCATGGGCGCCAACCGGCAGCAGGCTCTGACCGCCATCCGCGAAGCCGAAGCCCACAAGGGCCCCTCCATCATCCTCGCCTACGCGCCCTGCATGCTCCACGGCATCAACATGTCCAAGAGCCAGGTCGAACAGAAGCGGGCGGTGGAAGCCGGTTACTGGCCGCTCTACCGCTACAATCCCGAGAACGCCGAGAAGCCCTTCGTCTGGGAGACCAAGGACGCCACGGCCAGTTATCAGGAATTCATCCTCAGCGAGAACCGCTACAAGCAGCTCCTCAAGGCCGATCCCAAGAACGCCGAAGCGCTGCTGGCCCGCGCCGAAGAAGATGCGAAACGCCGCATGACCTTCTACAAGACCCTCGGCGAAGTGATGCAGTAACCGAACTGCTTCCCGCTCCCGAACGCCCCGGTCCGCCGGGGCGTTTTTTTTGGGAAAAAGGGGCCGCTTCCGGTCCGGGCTCCCCGGAAAGCGTTTTTTTTGGGGAAATGGGCCTCCTTTGCCTTGACAAAACCGGATTCCGATGGTATATTATCGGTTAAAATGAAACCATCAAAGGAATGGAAAAATGGCGAAGCGGAATGACATCAAGAAGGTATTGATCATCGGTTCCGGACCGATCATCATCGGACAGGCTTGCGAATTCGACTACTCCGGCACCCAGGCATGCAAGGCGCTCCGGGGCGAAGGATACGAGGTGGTGCTGGTCAACTCCAACCCCGCGACCATCATGACCGACCCCGGCATGGCCGATCATACCTACATCGAACCCCTGACCGTGGACAGTCTCGCCCGGATCATCGAGCGGGAACGTCCCGACGCCCTGCTGCCCACATTGGGCGGACAGACCGCACTCAACCTTTCCGCCTCGCTCCATGACGCGGGCGTCCTCGAGAAATATCACGTCGAGGTCATCGGCGTGGATCTGGAAGGCATCAAACGGGGCGAAGACCGGATCGAGTTCAAGAACACCATGAACCGCCTGGGGATCCCCATGGCCAAGTCCGAGCCCAGCTACTCCGTGGAAGAGGCCGAAAAGATCGCCGCGGAACTGGGGTATCCCGTGGTCCTGCGTCCGGCCTATACCATGGGCGGCACCGGCGGCGGCATCGTCTACAACGTGGAAGAGCTCCGCAAGGTCATCACCCGCGGACTGGCCGCCAGCCTCATCGGGCAGGTCCTCATAGAAGAGTGCGTCATCGGCTGGGAAGAGCTGGAACTCGAGGTCGTCCGCGACCAGAAGGGCAACAAGATCACCGTCTGCTTCATCGAGAACGTGGATCCCATGGGCGTCCACACGGGCGACAGCTTCTGTGTGGCCCCCATGATGACCGTGCCGCAGGAAGTTCAGGACACTTTGCAGGACTACAGCTACCGGATCATCGACGCCATCGGCCTCAACGGCGGCTGCAACGTCCAGTTCGCCTACAACCCGAAGGACGGCCGGATCATCGTCATCGAGATCAACCCCCGGACCAGCCGCTCCAGCGCGCTGGCCTCCAAGGCCACCGGGTTCCCCATCGCTCAGGTCTCCACCAAGCTGGCCTCGGGCATCACCCTCGACGAGCTCCCCTACTGGAGAAAGGGGACCCTCGACAAGTACGAACCCTGGGGCGACTACGTGGTGGCGAAGTTCGCCCGCTGGGCCTTCGAGAAATTCCCGCAGGCCGAAGACCATCTGGGCACCCAGATGAAGGCCGTGGGCGAGGTCATGAGCATCGGCAAGAATTTCAAGGAAGCCTTCCAGAAGGCCATCCGCTCCCTCGAGATCGGCCGTTCCGGTCCGGGTCTGGTCAAGAAGATCGAACCCCTGACGCTGGAGGAGCTCAAGCCCCTCTGCGCCAAGCCTTCGAGCAACCGCTTCTTCCATCTGTACGAAGCTTTCAAGAAGGGGCTTACGGTGGATGAATCCGTAAAGCTCACCTCCATCAACCGTTTCTTCCTCGAGGAGATCTGGGAGATCGCCCAGTTCGAGAACGAACTGGCCAAGATCAACTTCCTCAATCTGGACGACGCCACCTTCGTCAAGGCCAAGCAGTTCGGCTTCTCGGACAAGTATCTCGCCAAGCTTTTCAACGTGCCGGAAACGACGGTGCGCCAGCGCCGGGACGAAGTCAAGTGCCACGCCCGTTTCTGCAAGGTCCCCGTTTCCGGCGTCGAGAACGCGGAATACTACTACTCCACCTACGCCGACGTGCCCGACGAGGTCCCCGTTTCCGCCAACCGCAAGATCCTCGTCCTAGGCGGCGGCCCCAACCGGATCGGACAGGGCATTGAATTCGACTACACCTGCGTCCACGCGGCCCTGACGCTGCGCGAAAAAGGGTATGAGTCGGTGCTCATCAACTGCAACCCCGAAACGGTTTCCACCGACTATGACACCAGCGACAAGCTCTATTTCGAGCCTCTGACCGTGGAGGACGTGCTGGCCATCTACCGCAAGGAAAATCCCGAAGGAGCCATCGTCCAGTTCGGCGGGCAGACGCCCCTCAACATCGCGCAGGAGCTCAAGGACGCGGGCGTCCGCATCATCGGCACCCAGCCCGAAGGGATCCGGCTGGCCGAGGACCGGGAATATTTCCGCGAGCGGATGATCGCGCTGGGCATCAAGCAGCCCAAGAGCGGCACCGCGCGCTCCCTCGAGGAGGCGGTCAAGGTGGCCCGCGAGGTGGGCTATCCCGTCATGGTGCGGCCCTCCTTCGTGCTGGGCGGCCGGGGCATGGCGGTCATCTACGATGAGGAAAGTTTGAAGCAGTACGCCGTGGAGTCCATCCAGGTGAGCCCCGAATATCCCATGCTCATCGACCGGTTCCTCGCCCACGCCATCGAGTGCGAAGTGGATACGGTTTCCGACGGCCAGAATATCTTCGTGGCCTCGGTCATGGAACACATCGAACTCGCGGGCATCCACTCCGGCGACTCCGCCTGCTCCATCCCGCCGCCGACCCTGCCCGAGCGCCATCTGCGGACCATCGCGGAGCATTCCGCCCTCATCGCCAGAGACTTCAACGTGGTGGGGATCCTCAACGTCCAGTACGCCGTCTGCGAAGATCAGGTCTGGATCATCGAGGCCAATCCCAGAGCCTCCCGCACCGTGCCCGTGGTGGCCAAGGTCACGGGGGTGCCGCTGGCCAAGGTGGCCACGCTCCTGATGCTGGGCGCCAAGCTGGAAGACTGCAAGGCCTATCTGCGGCCTCAGCCCTCCACCTATTTCGGCGTCAAGGAGGCGGTCTTCCCCTTCAACATGTTCCCCGAAGTGGACCCGGTGCTGGGTCCGGAAATGCGCGCCACGGGCGAAGTCATGGGCATGGCCAACACCTTCGGCATGGCCTACTTCAAGTCCCAGCAGGCGGCGGGGATGCCCCTGCCCCTCGGCGGCAAGGTGCTGGTCTCGGTGGCCCAGCGGGAACGGGGCGAGCTGCTCCCCATCGTCACCGATCTGTGCGATCTGGGCTTCGAACTCATCGCCACCTCGGGCACGGGGCAGTTCCTCGCCGAAAACAACATTCCTCACAAGACCGTGTGCAAGCTCAACGAAGGCCGTCCCAACGTTTCCGACCTCATCAAGAACCGTGAAGTGGCCCTCATCATCAACACGCCCCTGGGCCGTCTGAGCAAGATCGACGACAGCAACATCCGGATGCTGGCGATCCAGTACAAGATCCCCTACATGACCACCATCGCGGCCGCCAAGGCCACCGTGGCCGGGATCCGGGAGGCGAAAGCCGGAGAATCCGAACTGAAGTCGCTGCAGGAATACCAGGCGGGCAAGTGACCCGGAGCGGAGAAGATGGAACAACTCGCCATAGCCGCCATCTTCCTGCTTGTACTGACGGTCATCGTGCTGTCGGTACTGTTGTTCCGTTACGCCAACACCATATTCCGGCTCCGCGCCACGCTGGATGAGTCGGAGTCCAGACGCCGGGAAATTTCCAACTTCCTCACCCGTTTTTCCGCAGGGATCAAGGGTGAGGAGGGCTTCGTCGGCGCCATGAACGCCGCGGCGATCCACATCGGCGAGCAGACCGACAGCGAATCCGTCGCCATCTACCTCATCGACAACGGAGCGCTCCGGGGGGTCAGCGTCTACGGCACCTATCCTCTCGTGAAGACCGCCAACAAGCTGGTCTTCACCCGCCGCCGCCACCTGCTCGAAACGCTCAAGCGGGAAACGATCCCCGCGGGCGAGGGGTTCCTGGGCGGCATGATCCTTTCGCGGCAGGCGGAGCAGGTCCCCTCCGGCGCGCAGGACGAACGTTTCGCCGGTTACCCCGAACAGCGGAATCTGGGCGGCGTCATGGCCGCTCCCATGATCCGGGACGGAGCGCTGGTGGGCGTGATTTGCGCCGTCAACAACCGCCGCCAGCACGGAAAACCCTTTTCGCAGAACCAGTTCGAGCGGCTCAAACTGCTGGCGCCCCAGGTGCTCATGGTCCACAATCTGGTCACGGCCTACGGCGAGATCAGCCGCCGGGACCGGATCGATCAGGAGCTGGAGCTGGCCCGGGCGCTCCAGCAGTCCCTGCTGCCCAAGGGCAATCCCCGCTGGGGCGAGTTCATCGTCCACGCCTACTCCCGTTCGGCGAAGGAGGTCAACGGCGACTTCTACGACTTCATCAAGATCGACGAGGACCGGATGCTGGTCATGATCGCCGACGCCTGCGGCAAAGGGATCCCCGCCTGCATGCTCACCGCCATGACGAGGAGCGTGGCCCGCTCCCTTGCGGACAACTTCACCACGCTCCACGATTTTCTCTGCAAGCTCAGCGACAAGCTGAACCGGGACACCGATGCCGACCGCTTCATCACCCTGGGCTGCTGTCTTCTCGACAAGCGCCGGATGCTGCTCGAATTCGCCCGTGCGGGCCACACCGATCTGGTGACCTTCGTCCACAAGCACATTCGGATCATGTCGCCGCGGGGCGCGGCGCTGGGGATCCTCCCCGCCCGACTGGTCAAATTCGACACCATCTGCATCGCCATCGAACCGGGGACCACGGTGATGATGTATTCGGACGGCTTCACCGAAGCCGTGGACGCCGAAGGCAATGAGTTCGGCCAGAAACAGCTGGTGGCGACCTTCGAAAGCGCCTGTTCCGAAAAGGGGACCCTCGAAGAGGTGACCGAATCCATCGCGCGGCGGGTCATGGACTACGAAGAAAGCCAGTCCGACGACCAGACGCTGGTGCTGATCCGCCGGGATTGACGGACATCGGCCCCATGAACCGGAAAACGGCCATCACCTTACTGCTCCTGATCCTGGCGGCGGCCTTCGCCGCGCGGCTGATCCCGACGCTGATGGCACTCGGTTTTCCGGAGCGGATCGCCCGACCCGACACCCCCACCTACCTGGAGCCCGCAAAGGCCCTGATCTCCGGTGAATTTTCCGGAACGGGCCGGGCGCCGGGCTACATTTGGCTGGCGGCGGGGGCGCGGCTCGCTTCCGAACACCACCACCGGCTGCTGCTGGCGCTGGCGGGGGTGCTCCTCAGCACCCTGACGCTCCTCCCCGTCTGGGCCGGGACCCGGCTGCTGGCGGGCTCCCGCGCGGCCCTCGCCGCGACTGCGCTGATGGCCCTGAACCTGACCGCCATCGCCAATGCCCCCATGCTCCTGTCGGACACCCTTTTCGGCTTCTTCGCCGCGTGGCAGTTCTTCTTCTTCATCCGCTTCTATCGCCGGAAAAGGAGCGGGGACTTTCTGCTGAGCGTCCTCACGGCGGCGCTGGGGACCCTCATCCGGCCCATCAATCTGCCCTGGCTCGCTCCGGCGCTGGTGCTGCTGTGGTTCCTCTCCGGGATCGACCGGCGGCGCAAGGCGCTGAACACCCTCGGGGCCGTCCTTATCTACGCGGCGGTCCTGCTGCCCTGGATGGCCCGGAACGCCGCCGCGGGGGCTCCCTGGTGCATCGACACCAACACGGGGGCCATGCTCCACCAGAACGGGGCCATGATCCTGGCCGAAGCCAACAAAAGCAGCTACGAAGACGAAAAACAGCGTCTGCGTCAGGAGTTCGACACCCTCTTTCCGGACAAGACCCGCTTCCCCGATGAAAAGAGCCGGGAAGAGTGGAAGATCGCCCGGCTGAAGAAGATCATCGCCGCCCACCCCTTCATCGCCTTGAAACAGCACTTCAACTGGCACCGGATCCTCCTCCCCGACGCCCCCACCCTCTTCGAACTGGCGGGCCTCACCCGTTCCGACCGGGGGACCATGGAGGTCCTGACCCGCCGGGGGCTCATCGCCGCCGTGGACCACTATTTCGAAGGACGCTGGTACCTGCCCTGCGCCCTGCTGCCGCTGCTCCTTTTCACCGGTCTCGTCTACCTCGGCTGCGCCGCGGTGCTTTGCGGAGCGGTGCTGAGATTCCGCAAGAGATTCTTCCTGCTCCTGCTCTTTCTCGCCTTCGCGGAGTTCTACCTCTTTCTGCCCGGCCCCATCTGTGCGCCCCGTTACCAGATCCCCGCGCTGCCCGTCATGTGCGCCTTCGCGGGACTCTGGCTCGTCTTCATTTTCCGCAAACTGAAAAAAGGGAAAACGAAATGAAAGGCAACCCCTTGATGGCAGCGGGGATTTTGCTGTTCGCCGTCCTTTCCGCCCTCCCCCTCGCGGCGGAGCAGTCCCTCGTCGACGGCGGCAAAAGCGCCTTCGTCATCGTCCACGCAGGGGGCCGGAGCCGTCACGGAGCCGCCCTGCTCCGCGACATGCTCAAGAAAGCTTCCGGAGCCGATTTGAAGGTTCTTCCTGAAAAGGAGTACGCGCCGGGGACCCCGGCCATTTTCATCGGGCCCACCGCCGAGGCCCGGAGCCGGAAACTGCTCCCCGCCCGGTACGCCCCGTGGGAGTACCGGATCGACATCGGGAAGGACCGCGTCTTTCTCACGGGGTCCAACTCCCCCGGCGACTCCGTGAAGCATGCGGAATTCGAATCGGGGACGCTGAAGGCGGTCATCGAATTTCTGGAACGGTTCTGCGGCAGCTGTTTCTACGCCCCCGTGCCCCTGAAGCAGTGCATAGCCCCGCAGAAAAAGATCCTTCTGCCCGACAACTTTTCGCTCCGCGTGAAGCCCGAGATCATCTACTGTTCCAGCCGCTCCAAGCGGGTGGAGTACGATCTGGCGACCAACGCCCTCTACGCGCACAACTTCTACAAGTCCCTCGGGGGACACAGCCATCCGGCGGCGGTCCCGGCGGCGAAGTTCTTCAAGTCCCATCCCGAATACTTCGCATTGCTCAACGGGAAACGGCTCCCCGGCCGGTTCAATCAGCTCTGCATCTCGAATCCGCAGGTCCGGGAACTCATCTACAGGAATCTGCTGGAACAGGCCGACCGGGGGACGCAGATGGTCCAACTGGGGCAGGCCGATTCCTGGACGCCCTGCCAGTGCGCGAAATGCGCCGCATTCTGCGGTCTGCGGCCCGCGGGCAAGCCGGGCGGCTCCGCATACGACAAGGATCCCGTGTGGGGCGAAAAGCTCTGGATCATGCACAGGGAGATGGCCCTGCGCTTCCTGAAGGACCGTCCCGGCAAAAAGGTGGCGATCATGGCCTACGGCCCCACCCGGACCCCGCCGAAGTCCTTCCGGGAATTCCCCCCGAACGTCTGGATCGAACTGGCCCCCTTCAATGAGACCACCATCGCGTCGTGGCAGGGGTACAAGGTCGGCGCCTTCAGCGCCTACCTCTACATCTGGGGCATCTACAATCCCGAAGGGTACACGCCCCGGTGCTCCCTCGCGTTCCTCCGCCGCGAGGCGGCCGGGTACCGCAAACACGGCATCCGGGGACTTTACCGCTGCGGCTTCGGGGAGCTTCAGGGCCTCTGCGGTCCGGCCTATTACATCTGGGGGAAGATGCTCCAAAATCCCGCCGTCGACGCGGATGCGCTCCTCGCCCGGTACTGCCGTTTCGCCTTCCCCGGAGCCGCGGACGAAATGACCGCCTTTTACCGTCTGCTGGACAGCCGGCTGGAACTGGAGCTGAAGAACTCCGCCGAGATCGACTGGAACGACCCGGCCCTGCTCAAGGGTCGGAGCAGACACCGGAAAAACATCGCGCTCTTCGAGCTGCGCTATCCTGAAGAGATCCTGCGGAAGCTGGATTCGCTCCTCGCTCAGGCTGAAAAGAAGTGCCGCCGTCCCCTCCTCGCTCAGGCGCGGGCGGAGTTCGATTACCTGAAGCTCACGGCAAGGGGCGCGCAGGCCTTCGCCCGCTGGCAGCGGCAGCAGTCCGCCGAAAACTGGGAGAAACTCCTTTCGTCCGTGGAGAAGCGGGAACGATTCCTCAAATCGCTCCCCCGGAACAAAAAGGGAGTGCTCACGGCGGGGGGCAACGTGCTCTTCGGCGGAGCCGCGCTGGACCAGCTCATGGGCGGGGGCCGCCTCTCGGCCACGCTGTACGCCCCCTTCAACTGGGGCGCGGTCAAACTGCGCAAATACGGCATCCGGATGACAGGGAGGAGCATGAAGGTCGGGGCCCCGGAGTGGCAGTACCTGATGCCCCGTCACCGTCAGCTGGAGATCCCGGCGCATTTCCGTCCCGTCACCATCAAGTTCCGGGCGGCCCGGAGCGGGGAGGCGGTGAAGTTCACCTTCGTTTTGTCCCACGCCCGCAAGGAGCTGATGAAGGACTATTACATCCACATCTATCTGGGGCCGGACCGGAAAAACATGTTCTTCTTCCCCGCCCGCTTCACCTCCCCCCGGCCCGCCTGGTACAAACTCGAGAAGAGCAGCGCCGAAAACGGCGGGCAGGGGGAAAAATACAGGATCCAGCCGGGACGGATGGGAAGCGTCGCCTTTCCCGCTCCCGGCGTGGCCCTCGAGCCGGGGGAAATTTCCGCCGAAGTGACGTTGCCCTTCGCCGTTTTCGGGCGGACGCCCGCGCCGGGCGAAGCGTGGCCCTTCAACGCCGGAGCCGGGATCAGGAACGCGGAATACATCTGGGAGTACAACCCCGACCAAATCACCTACACGAGCACCTCCGACGCCAAAGGAAAACTCGTCTTCTGACACTTCATCATAAACCCATCCAAGGAGTATCGACATGAAACATCTCGCCCTCATCGCCGTGCTGCTGTTCAGCCTCTGCGCCCTGAACGGAGCCCCCCTCAAGAAAAAGGTCCTCATCGTCATGATGGACGGTCTCCGGGCCGACGCGGTGGAAAATTTCCAGCTGCCCACGCTGCTGAAACTCAAAAACGGCGCCTGGAAACCGGGCTACAAGGGCGCGTGGACCGACTCCGCCCGGACCATTCTGGACACCGTCGCCCACAGCGCCCCCAACCACGCCGCCATCGCCACGGGGGTCACGGCGGCCAAGCACAAGGTCTTCCGCAACGGCGACACGCCCAAGGGCAACTGGAAGGAGTGGCCCTCGTGGCTCCACCGTCTGGTGAAAGCTCAGCCGGAAAAGAAGGTGTTCTTCGTCTTCGCCTGGGGCGAAAGCGGCAAGATCGACCCCACGCCTCTGGTTCCCCGTGGCTTCGGGAGCGACTGGGTCAACGCCGTCAACATTCCCGCGAAACTGATAACCGAAAAGACGTGTCCGGACGCGCTCATGTACTACATCAACTCACCCGACGGGGGCGGCCACGGTTCCGGATTCTACCCCTACGGGAACTTCTACGCGCCCGCCTCATTCCTCGCGGACAAATATCTGGGGCAGACGCTGGAAGCCATTTCCCGCCGCAAGGAGTTCGCAAATGAGGACTGGCTCATCCTCGTCACCGCCGACCACGGCGGCTATTCCACGGGCCACGGCCAGCCGGGGGGACAGTCCAACACCGTGCCCCTGATCGTGGCCGGGAGGGACATCCCCTCCGGGCGGATCGCCGGAACGCCCTGTGTCGCCGACCTGCCGGTGACGGCCCTGGAATTTCTGGGCATCGACACCTCGAAAATGGGTCTGGACGGCAAGGTCATCACCCCGGCCCGAACTGCGGAAATACCGCGCAAGCTCACCGACGGACTGGCGCTCCACATGATCTTTTCGCGCAGGCCTGTTCCCGCCAACCGGGGCAGCGCCGCCGTCAAGTGTACGCAGGTGGGGACAGGCGTCAGCTCTTCGTGGCGGCGGCACATGCTCTTCGACACGGTGCTGAACGCTTCCGACGTCAAGACGAAAGACGGAAAATTCGCGCCGCAGGGCATGGTCTTCGAGGGAACGGAAAAATTCAAACCCGAAAAGGGCCGTCTTTTTACCATGACCTTCTGGCTCAGGCTTCCCGCCAAACAGCCGGGGGACTCCGTGGTCATCGGGAACAAGCTCCAATCCGCAACCGACAAGGTGGGATTTTTCATTTCCGCCGCGAGGCAGACCTGGTCCCGGTCGAACGTGCGCGGGCTGGTGCTGAATTTCAAGGATTCCGGGGGAAAAGCGGCCTTCGAGCTGGGGACCTACGACACGGAGCCCGACCGCTGGACCTTTTACGCCCTCACGGTCACGCCGGATGACGCCCTCTGCTTCTATCAGGGCCGCAACGACGGTTTTCTCTACCACTTCGTGGAAAAGTGCACCGGAACGCTGAACAACGGGAGGCCCCTCTACGTCTCCCAGCCCGCCGGGGGCGGCAACGCCGCCAACCTGGAAGGCTGCATGGACGATCTCGCCGTGTGGGACCGGTGTCTCGATGCGAAGGAGATCCGGGCCATCTTCGAAGCGGGGCGCAAGGGCCGTTCCCTCACGGACCTCAAGTAACACACGGCGCGGCCTGCTCCAGGTTCCTCTCATTCCCTGCCCGTCCGCACGGAAAACGGTTCCCTGACGGAATTTTCCGGAAAGTTTGCCCAGGTGCTTGAAAAAGGAAACAAAAGATACTATTTTTCCAGCACCTGACGGAAGCTCATGCGGGTGAATTTCCACCGGCCGTCCTTCTGCCGGGCGAGTTCGGCTTCGATCTCCCTTATCTCGTCCACGTCGCGGGCGTCGCCGTACTTCAGACGGCCCTTGAAGGACCCGGAAAAGGCGATGTTCGCCTTATCTCCCGAAACGGCGATCTCCAGCTCGCTGAAACCCAGCGCGATCCGGTCGAACATGCCCTGGAGCCGCAGGATCCGGGCCCCCGTTTCGGTGGGCGTCAGGACGCCGTCCACGACCTGACGGGCGAAATCGAACCGGCACACGGGCGCGAAGACATGGTCCGCCCGATTGGCCTTGATGGCCCCCAGCGCCGCGTTTTCACCGGGACTTTTGGAGCCGATCTCGCACAGCTCCTCCAGGGTGCGGCGAATCCGCCTTTCGTCGCTGTCGCGGAAAAAACACCAGTAGACGCACACCGCCGAAGCGACGGCCGCGGCGGCAAGCACGATGACGAACACACTCCTTCTCATACGGAACCAAGCCTTTCTCCTCTTCTTTTCTTCGAATGCCGACGGCCCCGCTCCTCACAGAGGCCGGATCCTCCTCTTCTTTCTCGCCGCCCGGCGGTAATCGGAATCGTCGGTAAATGAGCCGGAAGCCCCCTGCTCCGGAGCGTCCGCGTCACCCGCCGCCACGGGGTCCGGCTCCGAAGCGGCGGGAACCGCCGCCCCCGTCCCGGCCTCTTCTTCCTCCTCGCGGGGAGCGATCCAGGAACCGACGAGAAGCGTCGCTTCGAAAAGCAGCCAGCCGGGCAGAGCCAGAAGCAGCTGACTCACCACGTCGGGAGGCGTCAGCAGAGCCGCCCCGGTGAAAAGCAGAACCACCAGCAACGGACGGCGGCGGCGCAGGGTCTCGACCTTGACCAGTCCGAAACGGATGGCCAGCAGCAGAGCCACGGGCAGCTCGAAGACGACGGCGAAGCCCGCGGCCAGAAGCCCCGCCATCCGCAGGAATCCGGCCAATCCAATGACGGGCCGCAAGCCCTCGGCGGCGTAGCCCCCGGAAAAGCGCATGACCATGGGCACCACCGCCCACAGGGCCACGGTGATGCCGATCCCCATGAGCAGCAGCGACGAAACGAGGAAAAAGACGCACCAGCGCCTTTCGTGACCGTAAAGTCCGGGAGAGATGAACTCCCCCATCTTGAGCAGGAGCACCGGCAGCGAAGCCAGAACTCCGAGGAGCAGCCCCAGTTCGAGTTCGACGATCAGGGGTTCGAGGGGGGTGAAGTAGTGAAGCTCCATCCCCTGCGGGCAAACCTGCTTCACGTACCACAGGAGCACCGGGGAAGCGAAAATCATGCCGGGGATCGTCAGCAGGACCACCGCGCCGACGCACCAGAGCAAAGTGCCCCGGAGCGCTTCGAGATGATCCAGCAACCCGCCGGAACTGTTCATGGGGCAGGCTCCTTCAGCCTTTCTTTTCGGGCGGCGCGGCCTTGTCTTCCTTGCCGGGATCCTGCGCGTTTTCCTTCGACGGGCCCGGCTCTTTCTCGAGTTCGGAGATCACGCCGTCCTTGGCGTCCTTGAATTCACGGGAGGCCCGGCCCAGGGAACGGGCCAGTTCGGGGATCCGCTTGGCCCCGAAAACCAGCAGCAGAATCAGCAATATGACGAGGATCTCCCCGTAGCCCAGAGCAAAAGCGAACAGAGCCGTTTTCATTTGTCGTTTTTCCTTTCCGAAGTTTTCTTGTCCTGCACGGGGGGCTTCCCGGCCTTCTCCCCGACGGAACAAAACTCGATGAAATCGATCTGCACCAGAGTCTCGCTCCCGGAATACTGGGAGTTGCCTCCGATCGTCAGTCCGCAATTGCCCTGCGGCAGCCGTCCGAAGGCGCGCCGGAAATCCTCGACCACATTCCGCTCTTCCAGATACCACTTGCCCGTCAGCGCCTCGGCGTTGCGCATGCAGATGCGCCGCACCAGCGTGCCGCCGACATAGGCCAGCTGGCTTTCATCGCCCATGGGAGAGGCATGCTCCCACCGGTAACCCACCATGAACTTTCTGAGCATGGTGCCGTCACCGAAATAAACCGCCGCGGCCTGATCGTCCGGCTCCTTCCCTGTGAAGGAGACTTTTTTGATCACCCGCCAGCGCCAGCGGAGCACGGGAAACTTGCGCCAGACCGACTCCGGAACCTGAGTGACCAGCAGACCGGAAGATTTTTTGGCGCTGACCGCAAGCGCCTTGCCGTTCCGGGCGGAAGGACAGTTCACGATGTAAAAATCGGTCAGAGGCACGCCGAACTGCTTCCCCCCGCAAACCCACGAGTTTTTCATCGCGACGGGATCGGCGAAATCGAAATTCCTCACCTCGGGGGGTTGGGGGGCTCCCGCGACGGTAAACGCCGCGGCACAAAGGAGTGCCGGCAGAAAGGCGATGCGGTTCGTTCTTCTCATGTGCGATATTTCCGGTAACGTTTCATTATCTGCATCACGTAGCGCCTGGTGCCGGGAATGGTGATCCGGGGCAGGACGGCCCCGTTGCGCTTTTCCGGCTTCCAGCGGTTGGCCCGGCTCTCTCCGGCATTGTACTGGGCGAGAGCCAGTTCATAACGGTCCCGGTATCCCTGCCAGCGGCGCACCGCCCGGCCGAGAAACCAGCAGCCGATCTCGAGGTTCATCTTCGGATCGAAAAGTTCGTCCTCGCCCGGTTCCCGGACCTTGTGGACCCGTGCCCAGTCGGCCACGGCCCCGGAGGGCATGACCTGCATGAGCCCGATCTCGCCCTTCTTCCCCCGGCACCGGGAGTTGAAGCGGCTTTCCTGAAAAACCACCGCCCGGACCAGCGCCGGAGGCAGACCGTGGCGCTTGGCCGCACTGGAGATCTCCTTCCGGTAAAGGGTGTCGTCGACCAGGAAATCTCCCGGAGTTCCGTTGACGAAAGCGGTCACCGCGGCGGCGATGAAAATCACCGCCGCCGCCGCGGCACCGACTTTTCGCAAAGAGAACTTCACTTGGCACCGGGCTGGGCAACGGGTTTGTCGGCAGGCTTGGCGGCGGGCTTGGCGGCGGGCTTGGCGGCGGGTTTGGCAGCGGGCTGAGCCGCGGGTTTGGCGGCCTTCCGTGCCTTCTCGGCCATTTTCTGTTCGGCCTGTTGGGCGGCAAATTCACCGAGCCGTTCGAGAAGTTCGCCGGGGATCTTGACCGTCAGGGAGCACTCCGGTCCGGAAGCGTTGAATCTCAGGCATTTGACCAGATCGACGGCAAGATCGGGATCATCCTGCATGGCGCTCGCCAGCATCATGTTCGTCATGAGCATCCCCTGAGAACTGAGCTGAGCGGCCTCCTCGGCACTCTTCACGGTGACCGAAAGGATCCCCTCGAGAACCGTCTTGGGAGTACGGGTCACCTGAAACCCAAACTGGCCGCCCTTGCAGGGAAGATCGGGACGGCGGTCGGCTTTCAGGACGCCCCGCAGGGAACCGGTGACCGCCTGAGGGAAAGCGAAACCGGCCTTGCTGCCCGCGATGGACTTCAGGTAACGATTGCCGGCCGCGGCATCCTGCACGAAGCAGAAGACGTTGCCGGGCAGCACGGTCAGCCAGAAATTCAGCGTCTTGCCGTGCTTCCGTTTCCCGTGCTTGCCCTTCTTTCCGGGCTTGACGGCCTTCACGGTACTGATGTTGTAGAAAACAGAGCCCTCGATCGTGGCCTTGGCGCAGGTAAAATGGGGCGCCTTGAAGAGCTGTTCTGGGGTGACGTTTTTGCGCCAGGCGACCAGAACGGCCCAGTCATCCCCCCCGCCCCAGGCGGCAAAAGCGCCGAGGTCCTCGGGGCCGACCCCGAAATCCGCCCGGAGCTTGGCGATCCCGGCATTGGATTTGAGCTGTTTGCTCACCGCCGGGATGGTCAGCCAGTCGGTCAGATCCACGCTGAGGACGCCCTCGGCGCCGGCGGGGATCAATTTCAGCAGCCTGGCTTCATCGGCCTTGTCGGCGAGAAGCAGCGCTCCGCAGAACGACAGAAGTGCGATCAGGAAAAAACGTTTCAGCATGGTCATCATCCTTTCTTTTCGGGTTCCGCCGGCTTGCCGGGCAGTTTGACTTGGATATGAAGTTCGCGCAGCTGCTTCAGCGTCACCTCGGCAGGCGCGTTCATCATCAGGTCCTCGGCCTGCTGATTGAAGGGGAAGGCGATGACTTCGCGGATATTGGGCTCGTCGGCCAAGAGCATGACCGTCCGGTCGATGCCGGGAGCGATGCCGCCGTGCGGCGGAGCGCCCAGCTTGAAGGCGTTGATCATGCCGCCGAACTTCTCATCCACCACCGAGCGGTCGTAGCCCACGATCTCGAAGGCCTTGTACATGATGTCGGGCCGGTGGTTCCGGATGGCGCCGGAGGAAAGTTCGATGCCGTTGCAGACGATGTCGTACTGCCACGCGAGGATGTCCAGGGGATCCTTGTTGAGCAGCGCCTCCATGCCGCCCTGGGGCATGGAGAAGGGGTTGTGGGAAAAGATCGTGGCGCCCGTTTCCTCGTCCTCCTCGAACATGGGGAAGTCCACGATCCAGCAGAACTTGAACTCGTTGGGGTCGATGAGCTCGAGGCGGCGGCCCAGTTCGGGGATCACCGCGCCGCCCAGCTTGCGCACCACCTTTTCCTGATCGGCCAGGAAGAAGAGGGCGTCGCCCTCCTCCACCTTGCCCGCGGCCTTGAGGCCGTCGATGGCTTCGCGGGTGAGGAACTTGACGATGGGGCTCTTTTCGGTGCCCTCCTGCCAGATGATGTAGGCCATGCCCTTGGCGCCGTTTTCCTGGGCGAACTTGATCATGTCGTCGAAGAACTTGCGGGGTTTGCCCGCCACCTTGGGCGCCTTGATGGCGGTGACGATGCCGCCGTTGGCCACCACGCCTGCAAAGGCCTTGAACTCGCTGTTCTTGAAAAACTCGGAGACATCCACCATTTCGAGGGGATTGCGCAGATCGGGCTTGTCGCTGCCGAAGCGCCGGATGGATTCACGGTAGGGGATCCGGGGGAACGGCGGCTTGGTGTAGCGCTTGGTGCTGAACTTGGCGAAGACGCTGTCGAAAAGCCCCTCGAGGACTTCGAAGATGTCGTCCTGCTCGACGAAGCTCATTTCCACATCCAGCTGGTAGAATTCGCCGGGACTGCGGTCGGCACGGGCGTCCTCGTCGCGGAAGCAGGGAGCCACCTGGAAGTAGCGGTCGAAGCCCGCCACCATCAGCAGCTGCTTGAACTGCTGGGGCGCCTGGGGCAGCGCGTAGAACTTCCCCGGATGGAGCCGGGAGGGCACCAGATAATCGCGGGCGCCTTCCGGACTGCTGGCGGTGAGGATCGGGGTCTGGAATTCGTGGAAGCCCCGGCTCAGCATGTAGCGGCGCATCTCGGCGATGACCTCGGACCGCAGGATGATGTTCTTGTGAAGTTTTTCCTTGCGCAGGTCCAGGAAACGGTAGCGCAGACGCATGTTTTCGGGCGCGCTGTCGTCCTTCGCCACGAGGAAGGGGATCACTTCGGCCTCGCCGAGGACTTCCATGTCGGTGGCCTTGATCTCGATCTCGCCCGTGGCCAGCTTGGGATTGACCGTTTCGGGAGTGCGGGCCAGAACCTCGCCGTCGAAGCGGACCACGGTCTCGACCCGCCACTTTTCCAGCGCCTGATAGAAGGACTGCTGGGGATCCACCACCACCTGAGTGAGGCCGTAATGGTCCCGCAGGTCGATGAAGATCACGCCGCCGTGGTCGCGGACGCTGTGGATCCAGCCGGAGACCCGGACTTTCTTGCCCACATCGGTTTTGCGGAGTTCCCCGCAGGTATGAGTACGATACATCTTTCAAAATCCTCGAATTATGTGGTTCTCACCGGTTCTTTCCCCGGCGATGATCCCACCTGACGTTTACCGGATATCCCCGCGCGGGATATTCCACCTCTATAAAGTAACTCCACTTATGCGTTTTTTCAAATTTATCCCTTGAAAAAGCCGCATTTTTCTGAAGTTTTTCCGACCCCTTACAGCAGTTCCCGCACGAAATCGGGGGCTTCGGGGTAAAGTTCCCACTCCTCGCAGGAAACGGCGGTGCTCCCCGGCTCCACCTTGAACATGGGGGTGAGGGTCTCCATTTCCAGCATGCCGGGGGCAGTGTAGAACTCCCAGTTGCAGCCCATATCGGGGTAGTTCCCGCCGGGAACGGCTTCGAAGCGCTTGACGAAACAGCCGCCTGCGTTGACGGCGGCGGCGAAGTTCCGGGTGTTGAGGACTCCGAACTTCAGGGGGCCGGCGGGGCCGCCCGCCTCGCGCATCCGGACGGCCTTCGTTCCCCAGGTGAACCGGGGGTCGGCCATGTCGGTGTAGCCCCAGAGCACCAGGGGGCGGACGGGCAGCAGGGACTTCCCCGGCCCCGTGCCGTGGGCGAGGTACTTTTCCTGGGGGACCACCACCGTGGTTCCCGGCGCAAAGACCGAAAGGGACCACACCGAAAGCTCCTTGGCCCACAATCCGGTGTTGGCGATGGTGTGGCGGAGCTTCACTTTGCCCTCTTCCATGGTGACGGCGATCCTTTTCACCAGTTTGTTGGCCGGTTCCTCGTTTCCTTCGAGGACGACGGTATTTTCACCCTCGCGCCGCCAGCCGATGGGATCGTTGTCGGGGACCTTGGTCCGGGCGGGGATCTCGGGGGCGATCCAGAGCCGGTGGCCGCCGTAGATGTTCCAGACGCTTTTGTCCGCTCCGGCCAAGTTGTCGAAGACCCGGAAGAAGTTTTCTCCACCCTTGAGCCCGCAGTAAAGGATCCGGGGGCCGAACTCCAGCGAGGCCACGAGTTCGATCCGGCCGTCGGTGAGGGCGAGACACCGGGAAACTCCTGCAAACGAACGTTCTTTGATCTGCATTCTTCGATTCTCCTTGAAGTGCCGTTCCGGTGAGAACAACGGACGGGGTCCGACAGCCCCGACCGGGCCGTCAAATCCACATTTTTTCGTTTTTTTTCACCCTGAACGAAGATTTACTATTGACAAAATCGCATTTGTGGTATAATTTACACCGTGTACAGTGCAATGTAAAGCACAAGTTTGCTGAAAAGTCGGAAAAAATGCAAAAAATGATGTTGAGCGGCAAGATCCACACCGCGCGGATAACCCGGTGCGAAATCGACTACGAAGGCAGTCTGGCCATCGATCCGGAACTGCTGGAGCAGGCGGAGATCCTGCCTTACGAGAAAATACTGGTTTCCAACCGGAACAACGGGTCCCGGCTCGAGACCTACGCCATTCCCGGAGTCCGGGGGAGCCGGGAGTTCTGCCTCAACGGCCCCGCCGCCCGGCTGGGCAAGACGGGAGACGTGGTGACGATCATGGCCTTTTCGCTGTGCAGCGAGGAAGAGGCGAAAAGGATCTCGCCCCGGGTCATCGTCCTCGACGAAAACAACCAGATCAAACTGAAAAAAGGCGGAAGCAACTGAAAAAGAAGGAAAAAGGTCAGGTGCTGCTGGAGTTCACGGTCATGCTGGTGATCGCGGTGATTCTGTCTCTGGCGGTCATCGTGCTCTCGGGCGCCGTGGCGGACGAGGGAGACCGTATGGTCAATCTGGTGCGGGCAGCCGTGCCGTAACATTATTTGGATCCGAAAACAACAATATGCCGTCCGGGGACGGCGGAAACAACCTCGAGAAAGGGAGGAAGAAATGAGAGTTTTGCGCAGAAGACGTGAGAAGGGTCAGGCCTTCGTGGAGTACGTGATCCTGGTCGCGGTCATCGCTCTGGCGGCCCTCTTCGTGCTGGCCAACTTCAGTGACCGTCTCAAGGAGATGATCACCGGTATCACGGTCACCCTGGGCGGCGAAGCCGACGAGACCGCCGACACCAAGTCCAAGGACATCATCAAGAACCTCAAGGCCGAGGGCCTCGACGGCAATTGATCCTTCCGCTCCGCCGGACCGCCGCGCGCCTGTCCGGAAGTGCCGGAACCTGCCTGAAAGATCCATCCCCGAAAGAGTTGCGGGGGCGTTCTTCCGCGCCCCGCAGTCTTACCGGGGAGGGGGTGGTTTGCATACGCAGTTTCGAGCGGCGTCTTTCCTCCCGCCGCACATGAAAGACCGCTGCAGGCCTCGAAGGTCTGCGGCGGTTTTCTTTTGCAGGCAGACGTTTCGACCCGCGGACTGGGAATACTAAGAATACTGGGAATACTGTGTCGGCGGTATTGCCAAGCGTCCGCAGCGCCTTCACGGCGCTTTGCATAGTTTTGATCTGCGCCTCATCCACTACCGCAAACCTGCGTTTGCGGCAGTGTTAAGCTGTCTTGATGCCCTGCCCGGCAGCTTGCAATAGAGCAGTCCGAGCCAGCCCAGCATGTTTATGCAAGTTAAACTGTCTTGATGCCCTGCCCGGCAACTTGCACCCGGCACCGAATACGGCCGGGGCAGTATTCATAGTATTCATAGTATTCATAGTATTCATAGTATTCATAGTCTCCCATACGGCCAGGAGGCCGGCGGGGCCCCCAAAAGTACCCGCAGCCCCGGCGCAAGCAGGGGTGAGGCGGCTCAAACGCCGCCGAAGGGCACAAAAAGTCAAAAGTACCTTTCTCGAAGGAGGGAGTACGGCGAAGCCGCACGGACCGAGGTCGAGCGGGGCCCCCGGAAAATGCCCCGTCAGCCCGCGAAGCGGGGGAGGCCCCTCAAACGGGGCCGACGGGCA